>Ga0209013_10001561_pt1 | contig 21115 bp, 19 predicted proteins | sample Cruoilmetagenom2_FD_187291 | JGI IMG/M metagenome (GOLD analysis project Ga0209013, IMG submission 187291) | Oil polluted marine microbial communities from Coal Oil Point, Santa Barbara, California, USA - Sample 2 (SPAdes) (version 2) | ecosystem: Environmental > Aquatic > Marine > Oil seeps ...
GCGCCTTTCGGGTGCCGTGAAGGCCCTTTTTCGTTGGATTCTCGGCCCGTACTCGAAGTACTGCTCCTCGAACCCCGCCTCAAAGGGCACTTCACGGCCCTCCGAAATCCATCCGCCATCTATCCCCTACACGCTCCTAGTGCCAGAATGGCGGACCAGCCAAGACCTGGCTTCGTCACCCCTCTCTTCCAATTTTTTTAGGAATAACGCCAACTCGTTGATTTCAAATAGTTTCAACAATCGCAGTGAAAAAATAAGCGACCCAGACCTGGACGCGGGAAACCTGGCAGGCATTTTGCTGTTGCACCGACTGACAGATGCCGGTGTGTCTTCAGGGCACCGGTCGTGGGAGGTCAGTAGATGAACAGCGACAAGCAGAAGGTCTTTTCACTCGCAGCGGTGGTGGTCGCCGCGATTCTCTTTGGAATGGTGCTCTCCGGCGCCCTCAACATCACCCCCCGGGTCGATGCCGACCGCCCCTCGCCGGCGCCCGGGAATCTGGCCCAGAGCTTCGCGGCGCCTGATTTTGCCGCTCTGGCCGATCGGGTGGTGCCGTCGGTGGTTTCCGTCTTTTCCAAAGAGGTGGAGGATCCGAACGAGCGCCGCCGGCAGATGCCCAACGATCCCTTCCACTTCTTCTTCGGCCCGCGCGGCGAGGAGGACGATTCGCGGCCGCGGGTGCACGAGTCCGCGGGCTCGGGTTTCTTCATCTCGGCAACGGGTGAGATTCTTACCAATAACCACGTCGTCGAAGAAGCGGACCAAATACGGGTCCGGCTCGCCGACGAGGAAGGCGAGTACCGGGTCGAGGTCGTGGGCACCGATCCGGCCACCGATATCGCGCTGCTGCGGGTTGTCAAACCGGACCGCAAATTTCCCCACCTCTCGCTCGGCGATTCCGCCGGTGTCCGGGTCGGCGAGTGGGTCATGGCGGTGGGCAATCCCCTCAACATGGAGCACACGGTGACCGTTGGTGTGGTCTCGGCCAAGGGAAGGGCGCTCGGGTTGTCGCGGGAATCGACATCGTTCGAGAACTTCATCCAGACCGACGCCGCCATCAACTTCGGCAACTCCGGTGGACCTCTGGTAAACCTGCGAGGAGAGGTCGTCGGCATCAATACCGCGATCAACGCGCGTGGGCAAAACCTCGGCTTCGCTATCCCGGTGGATGTTGCCCGCCGCATTCTTCCCCAGCTGCGGGAAAGCGGCCGGGTTGTTCGCGGATACCTCGGTGTTTCGATCGACAACATCGATCGCGACAAGGCCGAGGCTTTCGGTCTCGACGACAGCAACGGAGCGCTGGTGATACAGGTCGTGCCTGACCACGCTGCGGACAAGGCCGGAGTCCGCCACGGCGACGTCATCGTCTCCGTCGACGGCCAGCCGGTGACGGATACCCGCGAACTCATAGATACGGTGTCGGCGCTTCCGCCCGAGACGAAGGTCGAGCTGGGCGTTATTCGGGATGGCCAGCGAAAGACCATCACCGTGACCCTCGAGGAACGCGAGCTCGACGGTGAGCAGGTAGAGCCGGAGGAAGGATCGGACGAGGGAGGCGACGTCTTCGAACGTGTCGGCATCACCGTCTCAGAGCTCACTCAGCGGATGCGCCAGGGTTATCGCCTCGACGACTCCATCGAGGGCGTCGTCGTCACCCGCGTACGGCCCATCTCCCCGGCGGGCGACGAGGGGATGCTGCAGGGCGACATCATCGCCGAGGCTAACGGTGAGGCGATTACCACGGTTTCCGACCTGAGCTCGGTGATCGCAGACGTGGAGTCCGGCGGGTACCTGCGTCTCTACGTCTTCAATCCTCGATTCGACAACTACCGCTTCGTCATTCTCCAGCTGGAGGAATAGTCAGGCGGCCGATCGGAAAAAACCAAGGGCGCGCCGATTGGCGCGCCCTTTTTCAATTCTCACCGCTCGAACCCAAAGGGCGTGAGCGGTGACCTTGATTCAGTTCGTCCCGCCGGGGGGCGGCTCTGTGCCGCTTGGCGGGTCAGGGATTCCTCCGAAGGTCTTCTCATACATCTGTACGTTATGGCTCAGGGCGCGCAGCAGCTGTTTGGCCTGAAACGGGTTCATGATGATACGCGCCACCACCGGGATGTCCTCCCGTCCCGGCAGAGTTCTGCCGAAGTCGAGGAGCACCTCGGCATAGTTGTGGGCGATGCTGACGAAGTTCGAGTACTGGCCGAGGCCGATCTCCTTGTCGAGGCTCAAACGCGGCGGTGTTGCCGGCTTCTGTCTTTCGTCGCTCATGGTTCCTCCCGAGGGCGCACGAATTTCGCCTTGATTGTACCGGGCCGTGGGAGAATCCGGAGGACGAGGTAGAGATTGGATAGCGACGAGGTCGTGATCGAGGTCTTCAGGCGGGCCGCACTGGACCGTTCTCGCGGTGCCTCGGAGATCGAAGAGACCCTGATTCGGGGCCTTCTCACCCTGCGTCCGCAGTGGCGGGGGAAGGCCTTGCGTGAAGGGGCCAACCTGCTTGCCGAGTTGAACCCTGCAATGGCAAACCTGAGGTCCCTTGCGGAGAGGGCCGGAGGGGGCCAATTGGGCGAGCTCGCGGCCTGGCTCGAGTGCCGTCTCGGGCTGTTGGAGGAGCTGCCCGCGCGACTCACCGCCAACGCCTGGCCGCGGCTCATAGCCGCTCAACGGGTGGTCACCCTCTCCCGGTCGGCGTCGGTGGCGGTGGTGTTGGAAGGGGCGTGGAAGCGGGGATGGCCCGGCTCGGTGGTGGTCCTCGACGGCACCGCTACCGGGCATGGGCAGGACCAGGCTCGGCGGCTGGCGGCCGCCGGTGAGGCGCTCTCCCAGCCCGACGCCAGTGCATCTCACTGGCTCGATGGGCCCGGGACGGTCGTTTTGGTGGGCGCCGATGCGGTGGGCTCCCTCCGTTTCGTCAACGCCATGGGTACGAGGACCCTCCTCGAGCTGGCGCGGGCCAGCGGAGTCGACAGGGTGCTGATCGCGGACACGGGCAAGGACGTGGCTGAGAATGCCGTGGACGAGCTCTTGGCAAGCTCGCTCCGGCATCGCGAGGGAGCGGATCGCGAGTGGATGGTCTTCGAGGCGGTTCCCATCGAGTTGGTGACCGTCCGGGTGAGCGAGGTGGTGAGAAAAGCTGGCCGAGAGGTATGTTAGAGTGCGCTCCGTGCGACGTCGAAGAAGACTCCCGCTCCTGTTGAGCCTCGGCTGGCTGCTGCCGGTGTTGGCGGCGGCCCCGGCTCCGGCAGAACAGCCCCTCGAAACGCTGGAGGGAGGCGCCAAGCTGAAGGCACTGATCGCGCAGGTCGTGGAGAGTCAGCGAGCCTTGCGCTCGCTGCGGGCCGATTTCGTGCAGGTCAAGCGAAGCACCCTCCTCCTCGAAGAGGCCCACTCGTCCGGGGAGTTCAACTACCGAGCACCCGATTTGGTTCGCTGGGACTACCGGGGGCCGGACCCGATGGTGATTCTCTTCGCCGAGGACACCGTGACCACCTTTTTCCCCCGGCAGGCGCGTGCCGAGCGGCTGAAGATCTCGAAGAAGCAACGCCGGTTCGTGCGCGTGCTCTCGGGAACCCAGCCCCTGAACGACCTCACGAGGGACTTCACGGTCACTCTCACCGACGCGGGGGGTGAGACCCCCTACGAGCTCGCTTTGCGGCCGATGAGCACCATGCTCCGCAAGAGGCTGCGCATGGTGGAGCTCGAGGTGGACCGCCGGCTTCTCTTGCCGGTTGCGATCGAGGTTCACGAGGCCGACGGCGACAGCACGCGGTACGAGTTCAACGATCTCGTGGTCAATCCCGAGATCGATGATTCGCGCTTCCGGCTCGAGCTCGGCGTCGGTGTTCGGGTGGAGGCCATCGATGTCTCCGCCGGCGTCGGCTGAGCGCGGCGAATCGCCAAGAACCCTTCGAGCCACTCATGCTGCCCTTTTCCATCGTCGCTGAAGACCACGAGGGCTCGGCGCGAGCCGCCGAGCTCACCACACCCCGCGGCGTGGTTCGGACGCCGGCCTTCATGCCCGTGGGCACCGCAGGAACCGTCAAGGGGGTGGCGGCCTGGGAGCTCGAGCGTCTGGCTCCCGAGATGGTGCTCGCCAATACGTACCATCTCCTGCTGCGCCCCGGTCCCGAGCGCATCGCCGGCCTCGGCGGTTTGCACCGTCTGATGGGTTGGCGGGGCCCGATCCTCACCGACTCCGGCGGGTATCAGGTCTTTTCCTTGGCGAGTCGCCGCCGGATGGACGCCGACGGCGTCACCTTCCAATCGCACATCGACGGCACCGAGCATCGGCTGACCCCGGGGAACGTCATCGAGCATCAGGTCCGGTTCGGCGTCGACGTGGCGATGGTGCTCGACGAATGCCTGCCTTACCCGGTGGAGAACGGGGAGGCGGAGCGTTCCACGATGACCAGTGTCGACTGGGCTCTGCGTGGCCTCGAGCGGGCCCAGGAGCTCCGCACCGAGGGCCGGGGCTGGGCCGGTGGGGTGTTTGCGATCCAGCAGGGATCGCTCTATCCCGCCCTCCGGCGCCGCTGCAGCGAAGCCCTGGCGGGGGCGGAGTTCGACGGCTATGCCATCGGCGGTCTGGCGGTCGGCGAGCCCTCCGCGGCCCTCCACGAAGGGGTGGCGATGGCGGCGCCCATGCTGCCCGCCCACCGGCCACGCTATCTCATGGGCGTGGGCTACCCCGAGGACATCCTCCACGCGGTTGCGTGCGGTGTGGATCTCTTCGACTGCGTCCTGCCGACACGTTCGGCGCGTACTGGCAAGGTCTTCACCTCCGAGGGTGATCTGGTGATCAAGAACGCACGCTTCGCGGACGATTCGCGGCCGCTGGATGAGCACTGCTCGTGCCCGACATGCGCCGTCTATTCGCGCGCCGCCCTGCGCCATCTCTTCGTGGCCAACGAGGTGACCTCCGTCGTTCTACTGACGGTGCACAACCTGACCTACTTCCTGCACTTGATGCGGGAGGCGCGGGAGGCTATCATAGCGGGCCGCTATGCGCGGTTCCGTGCTCGGGTAGAGAACGCCCGGGGAACCGCACGCGGGCTCGCGGCGCCCGCAGACGACGAGAGGTGAATGATGGAAGGTGCAGCTGGGGGTGGACCCCTGTCGATGGTGATGATGTTCGCGCTGATCTTCGGGGTCTTCTACTTCCTCGTCATCATGCCTGCGAAGAAGCAGCAGAAGAAGAAGGACGCGATGATCAGTGCCCTCAAGAAGGGGGACAAGGTGGTGACCTCAGGAGGGATATTCGGCACGGTGTCCCATGTGGAGGAGCAAACGCTCCTCCTCAAGATCGCCGAGAACACGAAAATCCGGATTTCCAAGAGCGCCATCGGCGGACCTGTAAGTGCGGACGGTACGCCGTCCGACGATTCATAAAGCGGAGGCTGGAGTGGACAAGAAGATTCTCTGGCGCATCGTACTCATTGTCGCGGTGGTGGCTCTTTGCCTGTGGTCCCTCTACCCACCGGGCGAGAAGATCCACTACGGGCTGGATCTTTCGGGCGGCATCCACCTCGTGCTCCAGGTGGAGACCGACGATGCCATCAAGGCGGAGCTCGACGATGCCTCGCGCCGGCTGGTGAGTCGCGCGCAGGAGGAAGGTGTGGACCTCGGCGAGACGGTCACCGACGTCGAAGGCCTCGGCTTCACCGTCCAGGTGCCTGCCACCGCCGACACCGCGACCCTCCGCGAGGTTGCCGCTTCGTGGGTGCCTGGCTACAAGGCCAGTCCGGGCGTCGGCGTGTGGACCTTCCAGCTGCCGCCGAACATGGACAAGACGGTGCGGGATATGGCCGTGCGCGCCTCGCTGGAGACCATCTGGAACCGCGTCGACCAGTTTGGGGTCGCCGAACCGGTGATCCAGCGCCAGGGGCTGGAGAGCAATCGAATCCTCGTCCAGCTACCCGGTGTGGATGATCCCGCGCGGGTGAAGGACCTCATCTCCTCCACCGCCTTCCTCGAGTTCCAGGAGGTGGTCGGGGGGCCGTCGCCGGATCGCCAGAGCCTGCTCGCCGGGCTCGGCGGGAGCCTCCCTGCAGACTCGGAGATCCTCAGCGGGGAGCGGACGGGGCTCGACGGCCAGGTGATCGGTATGGATTACTGGGTCCTCAAGAAAGCCGCCATCATCTCGGGCCAGGAACTGCGCTCGGCGCGCAGGAGCCAGGATGAGTACGGCCAGTCGGTGGTCAACTTCTCGACCCAGCCGCACGCTGCAGACAAGTTCGGCCAGTACACCGGATCCCATATCGGAACCCGCATGGCCATTGTTCTTGACAACAACGTGATCTCGGCACCGGTGATCGAATCGCGGATCCCCGGCGACGGCCGCATCACCGGCAACTTCAGCATCGAGGATGCCGAGGACCTGGCCCTGAAGCTCCGTGCCGGCGCCTTGCCGGCCACCATCACCTACCTCGAGGAGCGAACCGTGGGCCCCTCGTTGGGCCACGACTCGGTGGTTCGCGGGGTGCGGGCCGCGGTCGCCGGTCTGATGTTGGTGATGATTTTCATGCTCATCTACTACCGCCTCTCAGGGCTCAACGCCAACGTAGCCCTTGTCCTCAACATCATCATCCTCATGGGAGTGATGGCCTACTTCGGGGCCACGTTGACGCTGCCGGGAATCGCCGGAGTGATCCTGACCATCGGCATGGCGGTGGATGCAAACGTGCTCATCTTCGAACGCATCCGCGAGGAACTGCGGGTAGGCAAGACGGTCCGAGCAGCGATCGACACCGGCTTTGCGCGTGCCTTCGGCACCATCCTCGACGCCAACATGACCACTCTGATCGCTGCGCTCTTCCTCTTCAACTTCGGCACCGGTCCCGTGAAGGGGTTTGCGGTGACCCTATCAATCGGAATCTTGGCGAGCATGTTCACCGCCGTCTTCGTCTCCCGCACCATGTATATGGTGGCCTTCGCGGGCCGCGAGCGGGTCGAGACGCTGAGTATCTAAGTATCTGACTGCGAGGCAAGCATGCGCATCATTGGCGACACTTCATATCCATTTCTGACCTACCGCCGGGTGGCCCTCGCGCTGTCGGCGCTGGTGATCATTGCGGGTCTGGCGTACGAGTTCCTCGGCCCGGGTCTCAACCTCGGCATCGACTTCGTGGGCGGCACTCAAGTTACCCTCAAGTTCCGGGAGCAGCCCGAACTCGGCGAGCTGCGTTCGGCGTTCTCCGACCTCGAGGTCGGGACCCCGATGATCCAGAGCTTCGATGAGGCGGAGAAGAACGAGGTCCTGATTCGGGTCGAGAACCCCGCCGGCGAGGAAGGCGATTTTACCCGGCCGATACTCGAGCTGCTGAATGAGAAGTACAACGCCGATCTGGCGAACCGTTTCGACATCAATACGCAGGGCTCGCAGGGACTGCGCGATCTGCTGGTCACGGCCGACCCGGATGGCATGGGCGGCGACGACGAGGCTCGCGAGGCCTTTTATGAGCCGGTTGCGGAGGCGGTCCTCGATTTCCGCAAGGAGAACGGGATCTTTCTGACCCTCGATCAGCTCGGCGAGGTGGAGGGGATGAGCACCTCCACGCGGGACTACCTCGAGGGAACGCTGGGGTTGGGCGCCTTCTCCCTTCTCGGCGCGGAGAACGTGGGGCCTTCCGTCGGTGCCGATCTACAGAAGAAAGCCATGCTGGCGATTGCCTTCTCGTTGGTGGGCATGCTCATCTACATCTGGATTCGATTTCAGCTCCCCTATGCCGTGGGGGCCGTCGCGGCCCTTTTCCATGACGTGCTCATCACCCTCACCGCGCTGGCCGTCACCCACCGCGAGATTAATCTGCCGACGGTGGCCGCCATTCTCACCCTGGTCGGCTACTCGGTGAACGACACCGTGGTGGTCTTCGACCGGGTGCGCGAGAATCTGCGTCTGCACCGGGGCGAGGACCTCGAGCAGCTCATGAATATGTCCATCAACCAGACCCTGTCGCGGACCATCATTACCTCGGGGACCACGTTGATGGTGGTGCTGAGCCTGTTCATCTTCGGTGGCGACGTCATCAACACCTTTGCCTTCGTGCTCCTGGTCGGAATCCTGATCGGTACCTATTCGTCGATCTTCGTCGCCTCGCCGGTGGCGCTGGCGATGAACAAGGTGCTGGTCTCGCGGCGGGAACGCAGGCGGCTCAGGGGACGCCGATAGCGATTTCGAATTTCGAATTTCGAATTTTCCGGCGCGGGGGACAGTCGGGTGACGTGAGCCCGCTGCCCGCGATCGATGCGGCTCAATCGCGGGCTGGGCGCCTCGAACCGCCAGGTCGTTTCCTCGCGCCCATAACTCAAAACTCAAAACTCAAAACTAAGAACTGCGCGGCGCCGTCTTAACCTCTTAACCTTTAACCTTTTAACCTCCAGACCTTCTCCAGCCGCGCCCTCCTGGGTTGACCCTGTAAGTACAATGGAATGATGGTTGGGAGCCTGCATATCTCACCGGGTTCCGTTGCGAGGGCGGCGAGGTGCCGTGCCCAGTGGGGTTTTCGACCTGAGGGGCGCGGAGGCGTACTCGGCAGTACGTCGAGCGCCCCGAGGCGAGAAAACACCGCTGGGTGCGGTGCATCGCCGGCCGCAGCAGGTAGGTGGTGAGATATGCAGGCTAAGACCGCCGCGGCGAAGATTCGCATCGAAGACATCCTCAGCCGGATGGAGCGATACCGACCGGATCTGGACGAGGATCTTCTGCGCCACGCGTACGTCTTTGGCGCCAACCGGCACCAGGGCCAGATCCGGCGTTCGGGCGAGCCCTATTTCACCCACCCTCTGACCGTTGCCTGGATCCTGGCGGAGATGGAGCTCGACGAGGAGACCATAGCCGCCGGTCTGCTCCATGACATTCTCGAGGACACGGAAACCACCGCCGAGGAGCTGGAGATCGAGTTCGGGCCGGAGGTGACCCGGCTGGTGGTGGCGCTGACCAAGATGGCCGACTATGAGAGCAGCTACTCGAGCCGCGAGGCGACCGAAGCCGAGAACTTCCGGCGTCTGCTCCTGGCCTCGATGGACGACGTGCGGGTGATTCTCATCAAGCTCGTCGATCGGCTGCACAACATGCGCACCCTCGAACACCTGCGCCGTGATCGGCAGATCGCCATCGCCCGCGAAACCCTCGAGATCTTCGCCCCGATCGCCAATCGGTTGGGCATCGGCAGCATCAAGAAGGAGATGGAAGATCTCTGCTTCCTCTATCTCCACCCCAAGGAGGCTCAGCGCCTCGAGCGCGAGATCGAGGAGCGGGCCGAGGCCGCTGATCGCTGGTTCGCGGAAATTCGCGGCGTGCTCGAGGGGCTGCTGCAGGAGAATGGAATCGAGGGCACGGTCCACGGCCGGGTCAAGCACCTCTACTCCATCTACGAGAAGCTCAAGCGGCAGGGAGTGGATGTCGCCAACGTGTTCGATTTCCTCGCCTTTCGTATCATCGTCTCGTCTGTAGCCGACTGCTACGCCACTCTCGGCCTGATCCACCAACAGTGGTCGCCGTTTCCGGGGCGGATCAAGGATCATCTCGCGATTCCCAAACCCAACGCCTATCAGTCGCTCCACACCACCGTGATGGGACCGGAGGGTCACCCTTTCGAGATCCAGATCCGGACCCAGGAAATGCACACGATCGCCGAGTTCGGAATTGCCGCGCATTGGAGCTACAAGGAAAAGGGCTCCCACGCCCCTGCGGAGGATTCGCGGGTCACCTGGTTGCGGGCGCTCCTCGACAACTCGGAGGGGTCCTCGCCGCGAGAGTTCCTCGACTCTCTCAAGATCGATCTCTACCCGGACGAGGTCTATAGCTTCACGCCCCGTGGCGACGTCTTCTCATTCCCGCGGGGTGCGACCATTCTCGACTTCGCCTATCGGGTTCACAGCCAGGTGGGTCAGACCTGCGTCGGTGGCCGGATCAACGGTCGGTGGGTTCCTCTGAAGAGCGAGATCAAGAACGGCGACATCATCGAGATCACCACCTCGCCACAGCAGCAACCGCATCACGATTGGCTCGGGATTGTGGCCACCAACCGCGCCCGGTCGAAAATCCGCGCCTGGCTCAAGCACGAGGAAAAGGGCCGAGCGGTCGAGGTCGGACGAAAGCTGCTGGATCGGGAGCTGCGGAAGATCGGGACCTCCCTGCGCCGCGTGAGTGGGAGCGAGGAGGTGCGGCGGGTGCTCACCGCCCACGGGCTTTCCAAGGAGGACGATCTGCTGGCGGCGATCGGGTTCGGCAAGCTTCCAGCTGGTGTGGTGACGGATCCGCTGCGTCGCGACGAGACCGAAGACGCTGCGTCCGAGGAGGCATCTTTCCCACGCACGGCGCCGGCGCCGATGGACGGGCATGCGCTCGAGGTTACGGGCGACGCCGACTTTCTGGTCTACCTTGCCAAGTGCTGCAAGCCGCTTCCGGGGGAGGAGATCGTGGGCTTTGTGACTCGAGGAAAGGGAGTGGCGGTCCACTCTCGCTCGTGTCCCAATGTCAAGAACCTGCTCTACCATCCCGAGCGTGAGATCGACGTGCGCTGGGCGCCGAGCTCGGCGACCTCCAAGGCCCCGACCTCGCAGGTGGACGTGGACATGTCCTTCGATGACCGCTCGGGGATGTTGGCGTCGATCTCGCAGGCCATCTCGTCGGAGGGCAGCGACATTCTCAGTTGCCGGCTGCGTACCGAGCCCAACGACACCGGAATGGCCGCGTTGACCATCGTGGTCCGGGACGCGGCGCAACTCACCCGCATCCTCGATCGTCTGCAGGCGTTGAATGGGGTGTTACGGGTGGAGCGGCGGGGGCAGGCACATGCCAGCCTGTGACCAGATGACCGGACTAGAGGTCCGGCCGGGAACCCCCCGCGAAGCGAAAATCGCGAAGAGGTGCGAGATGTGGCGCCGGGAGGCCGCAGTCGTAGTCCCTCTACTACAAGGACTCTCGGGGTCGCAGATTGTGCCTCATTCGGGATTTGCAGCTGTGAGAGGGTTTCCGGCCGGATCTCTAAATTCGGGGTGCTTTGGTGATCTTGCCCGAGCGGATGCACCGCGTGCAGGCTTTGACGTACTGCGGCCTGCCATCCACCATCGCTCGCACGCGGTGGAGATTGGGCAGCCATCTCCGCTTGCTCACGTTGTGGGCGTGGGAGATCTTGCTGCCTGTAATAGGCCCCTTGCCGCAGATTTCACATCGCTGCGCCATCGTCCTTATCCTCCTCAAGGTCCCCACAAGGGGTTGAATTTAATAGCACAGGTGGCGTCTTTTTGCAAGTCCTCGGGATGGGAGGGGCCTCCGTTGCCGCCCCTTGTCGGGGCAGCCAGGGGGGCATATTTGCGCAATGGGCATTGAATTTCAATACCGAATGGAGGAGATCAGCAGCGAAATTCCGAGCAGCTGTTTTGCGAATTGGATCCATTATTTGACTACTGAAGGTGGTACATGATGCGTGTTAGCCGGTCCCGGCACCGAAAAAAAAATCCACAGAACGGGAGACGGCATATGCCATGGCCACTCTTTCTTAATCATAATGTGATCCCTGTTCTTGACCAATGAGGCAGCCTTTGCTACGGTCGAAGTAGAGGGGTTTATGTTCCTGTCGAGAGACTATTCTGCGATCAAGGTGTAAGCCATGTTTGGTAAAGCAAAAAAACAAGTCGTTGGTTGCGATATCGGGTCGTCAGCAATCAAGATTGTCGAGTTGAAGCCTCTAAAAAGTGGCGAATTTCAACTCCTCCATTCTGCGATTGCGGACCTCTCTCCGGAAGCCATCGTTGACGGCGCAATTATGGACTCCTCACTGGTGGTAGAGGCGTTGTCCAGGCTGATTGCGGAAAACAACATCAAGAACCCCAATTTCGGTGGTTCTTTGTCGGGTCATTCGGTAATTATCAAAAAGATTCAACTCCCGGCGATGACCGATTCTGAACTCGCCGAGTCGATCCAATGGGAGGCGGAGCAGTACATCCCATTCGACATCAACGATGTCAATCTTGATTACGTGGTGTTGGAGGCCGCAGCCGGTGACACCATGGATGTGTTGTTGGTGGCGGTGAAAAAGGATCGTATTGCGGATTACACCTCGGTGGTCGTGCAGGCGGGCAAGGACCCGGTCTTGGTCGACGTGGATGTCTTCGCTCTGCAAAACGCCTTCGAGGCCAACTACAGCCAGGATTCCGAGACGATCGCGCTGGTGAACATCGGCGCCTCGGTGATGAACATCAACGTTCTCCATCACGGGACCTCGATATTCTGGCGGGACGTGGCATTCGGAGGCAACCAGTACACCGAGGCGATCCAACGCGAACTCAGCCTTCCTCGGGACGACGCCGAGCGGCTGAAGCTTGGAGAGCGTGTGGGTGAGCACACCCTTCAGCAAGTCCCGGGTGTCTTGAACAGCGTCTCCGAAGACCTGGCGGCAGAGCTGCAAAAAACCATTGATTTCTTCGTCGCCACCTCATCGGTTGACCATCTCGATCGGGTGGTGCTCGCGGGCGGGAGCGCACAAGTCGTCAACCTCGAAGAGGTTTTGAAGGAGCGCTTCCAGGTCAATGTTGAAGTCATGAACCCGTTCCGGAACATCCGCTACAGCGAGTCCGACTTCGATCCGGATTGGATCAACCGGCATGCCCCGGCGATGGCGGTAGCCGTGGGTCTCGCGGTGCGCAGGGTCGGAGAATGACGCGATGATCAAGATTAATCTGGTTGCTGAGGCGCCGGCAGCCGCGGTCACAAAACGCAAGCGGACCGAGTTTTCGCTGGGGGCGAAACAGGGGGATGTGATCCTCCTGATTGCGATCGCTCTGGCCTGTCTCGTCGTGGGCACGCGGTGGTATCTCCTGACGGACCATCGCAATGACCTCCAAGAGATCGAGCGCCAGCGGCGGGTAGAGCGCGACGAACTCCTACCCTATATCGAGAGGGTGGAGTTGCTCGAGGCCCGTCGTGAGGCCCTTCGCCACAAGATCGAGGTCATCAACGAACTCAAACAGAACCAGATCGGACCGGTGCGCATCATGGACGAGGTTTCCCGTGCTCTGCCGGAGCTGGTGTGGCTCACAAAGCTGGGCCTCAAGGGGACTACTATCACCCTCACCGGCACCGCGATGGATGAGAACCCGGTGGCCAACTATTACTCGAACCTGGATGCCTCCCCATTTTTCGAGGAACCGACTCTGAAGAATCTCACTCGCTCGAAAGGCGACACCTTCAACTTCACGCTCAACTGTGTGTTCACCTACGCGCCGCCGGAGATCGAGACGGCGGAGAGCTCGCCACCGGCGAGCCCAGAGCGATGAGAACGGAGGGTCATCTCCATGGCGATTGATCTCAACACAAAGCCCTGGTACGTGGCACTCATCGTCGGCCTGGTCCTTGGTGTGGCCCTTTTCGTGGTCATGCAGATGTACGTGTTCAAGGACATCCAGGAGGGCATCGAGCGGCTCGAAACCTCCATCGACGCACTGGATCGTGAGATCGAGAAGGGCCGTGCTGCCAAGGCCGACCTGCCACGTCTCGAAGAGGACATCCGAAATTACGAGATCGAACTCGATCGCCTGAAGAGGATCCTGCCCACCCGGCGCGAGACCGACAGCCTTCTGAAGAGGCTGAAGCAGCTCAACGAACGTGGTCACTTTCGGCTGACCCGCTTCACACCCGGCGACTTCGAGGATCGGGATTTCTACCTCGAGTGGCCGATCAGGGTCGAGCTCGATGGCACCTACCACGAGCTTGGGCTCTTCTTCGACCGCCTGAGCAGGTTCCCGCGAATCATCAACGTTGACGATCTGGCTGTGACTCCCTACAAGACGCGGCGGGGAGAGAGGTACACCATTCACGCGGCGTTCACCCAGCGGACCTTTATTTATAAGGAAGAGCAGCCGGTGACGTCGGACGAGACGGCGGAGACGCAGTGATGAAACCTAAGTGGGTGCTGTCGTGTGTTCTCCTGATGTTGATCGCGGCTTTCGGAACGGTCGGCGCCCAGGAGGCGGATCCGGCTTCCGAGGAGGCGCCTGTTGCCGGCCTGGAGACCGACGACGTCGATGTCTCCGGGATCGAACAGATCCTGCGCGGCGAGCAAGAGGTGCTGCAGGGTGAGATCTTCAGCTACGACCCTGCCGGGCGGCGGGATCCATTCCGTTCGCTGCTCGCTGGATTCGAAGAGCCCGAGGAGGGGCCGGCGAAAGCCCGGCCGCCCGGGCTGGCCGGGATGCTCGTCGAGGAGCTGAAGGTCGGGGGAATCATCCAGGCGCCGAGCGGGATCATGGCCTTTGTTCTCGGGCGCGACAACGTGTCCTACATCATTCGGCCGGGGACCAAGCTTTACAACGGCGAGGTCAAGGAAATTTTGCCCACGAAAGTGATCTTCAGACAACAGGTGAATGATCCGAAACGAGTCAAGCCGTACGAGGATGTCGTGCGCGAGATCACGGATTAGCCGTTGAGGTGAGAGGAAAATGGGGGATGGCATGATGATGAAGAACGTCCGCATCCTGGTAGCGACGGCGACCTGCGTCGTGCTGGGGTCTGGCCTGCCGCTCCTTGCGGCGGGGGCCATCCCGGCGGTTCAGGGGCTGGGCGCGGAGGCCGGGCCTTCGGGCCCTATACTCCACCTTCGGACGACCGCGGAGTTGGAGACTGTTCACTATTCGCCGCAGCCTGGCGTGTGGGTGGTGGAGTTGCCCGAGACCGACTGGGATCAAGGCGCCGGGCTGCTCCTTGCCCCGGAACTCGGTATCGCGCGCGCGGAGCTGAACCATGTCGAGGAGTTCGGCAAGCGGGTTTCCCGCCTCACTGTATGGCTCGAGGAGCCTGCCCAGTTGAGGCTTTCTCAGGTCGCGGGAGGGCTGGATTTAGAGTTCTCGTCCTTCACAGGGAAGCATCCGGCCGCGGTGATCGCGGAAGAGGTCCCGGTGGCCGCTGAGAGCTCATATGCGTCACCCGAGGCCCCGCCGGCGACCCACCCCCGGGCTGGTCCGGCCAGTCTCTTCGAGGTGGTACCGGTGCGTACTGGTGACGGCGTTGTTGTGGAGCTCAAGGCAAATGGGCCGCTGCAACCCCGAGCCTTTACCCTGCCCGAACCCAGACGGCTGGTGATCGATCTGGAAGGCGTGATTAACCACGTCGACCGCCACCTCGTGTCAGTGAACTCCCCCTTGGTGCAGCAGGTGAGGGTCGCGCAAAACCGCACCGTGCCAGAGCCGATGACCCGGGTCGTCATAGACCTTCGCGGAGAGGCATCGTTCCGGGTTGACGAGACGCCAAACGGGGCGATGATCACCATCGGATCGACCGGGACCCCGCTGCCCGTGACCACTGTTTCGGTCGCCGAGGTCGGGTCCGGGGCGGGAACCATCAGCATTGCCCGCTCGGAACCGAGAGTGGAGAACGAGCCGGAGCCGGCCCAGGAGGTCGTTTCGTCGCTCTTCGATTACCCCGATGAGCCGCAGCAGGGCGCCGCCGAGAGCACCGCCGAAGCCTCCACATCCCATGCGCCGCCGGTGGTCGAGGCAACGGTGCCGGAGCGAAGCCCATGGGTCGCAGATGAATCGCAGCTCATCGAGCAGGCGGTCGCCGCGCAGGTGCTGGAATCGCCCACCACCGCGGGCGAGGCGTACGCGACAACCGAGGTCGCGAGCCAGGAGCAGCAGTTCACCGGAGAGCTGATCACCCTGACCCTCAAGGATGCCGACATCAAGGACGTCCTCAAGACCTTCTCGGTACTCACCGACCTCAATTTCGTTCTCGACCCCGGGGTCAGCGGATCGGTGACGGTGGAGCTTCGGGACGTACCGTGGGATCAGGCCCTCGATCTCATCCTCAAGATCAACGGGCTCGACTACGTGCTCGAAAACAACGTCCTGCGGGTAGCGCCGACCTCAAGGCTCGCCTCGGAGAAGGCGGCCAGGGCGGCCTTCGAGAAGGAGAGCGAGAGGGCCAGACCCCTGAAGACGGTGCTCAAGCCGCTGTCCTACGCCAAGGCGAGCTACATCTCTGGTCTGCTCACCAGTGACTCATACCTGCTCTCCGAACGTGGATCGGTGGTCGTGGACGAGCGGACCAATACGCTCATTCTCCGCGACACCGTGGACCGGGTCGAGGGCGTGCTGCGCCTCATCGACAGCCTCGACCTGCCGACCCCGCAGGTGGTGATCGAGGGACGCATTGTCGAGACCACGAAACAATTCTCGCGCGAACTCGGGGTCAGCTGGAGCTTCAGCGGCATCATGGATGCCGAGCACGGCAACGACACCGGACTCAAGTTCCCCAACTCCATTGGGATCGACGGCCTGGTCGATCTGCGCCAAGGCGCCAACGGTGTTCTGGGGATGACCTTCGGCGACATCCTCAACACCTTCAACCTCGACTTTCTGCTCAGCGCTGCTGAGACTGAAGGCCAGGCGCGCGTCGTGTCCACGCCGCGTGTCACCACCCAGAATCTGATGAAGGCCTCGATCCGTTCGGGCCTGCAGATCCCCGTCCAGACGGTGGCTAACAACACCGTCACCGTCCAGTACATCGACGCCACCCTGCGCCTCGAGGTGACGCCGCAGATCACGGCCGAGGGCACGGTCAATCTCGAAATCATGATCAAGAAGCAGCGTCCAGCTCCAGAGTTCGCGGTACAGGGTGGACGGAATGCGCCGATCTTCACCCGCGACGCCGAGACCCAGCTCCTGGTTCGCGACGGTGGTACGACAGTTATCGGCGGCATTTACGAGATCACCGATTCCTCGGGTGAAGACCGGGTGCCGGGCCTGCACAAGATCCCGATCTTTGGTTGGCTCTTCAAGAACAGAGCCGTTCGGCGTGATCACGACGAGCTTCTGATCTTCATCACTCCGAGAATCGTGAAGTACTAGGTGGAGGATCGAATGAAAAATATCCTACAGCTCTGCTTTGTGCTCGCCCTCGGGCCATTGTTGGTGTCCTGCGGTGGCAGCAGCACCCTGGACAACACCGAGGCCTCCGTGTTCCTGACGGTGGAGATAGAGGGGTACAACCCAGACATCGACATCTGTGTCCAGTTGGGCGACGTGTTCATCGAGGATATGAAGATCGAATCGTCCACCAAGGACCCGAATGGAACGATCAGCGCCAACCAGGACGTCAACCTGAACCGCTGGGTGATTTCGCCCTACCGCACCGACGGCGGCAGCACGGCCTCGCCCGAGTGGATCTATGATCAGACGGTCTTTGTCGCCGCAGGCGGCACCGCCTCGCTCTCGAACTACCGGGTCTATCCGTTGGAGTTCCTCAGCGAAATTCCGCTGTCCTATCTTCTGCCGGAAAACGGCGGTTTCGACCCCGAGACCGGCAACACCAACATACGCGAGAGTCTGCAGTTGCAGATCTTCGGCCGGACGGTCTCGGGCAAGAGCGTCGCCACCGAGCCGATCCCGATCGCGTTCAATTTCTTCTGTTTTGGCCAGTAGTTGTGGGGGTCTGAAGTCATGAAGAGGTTTGTACCTTTTATCGCTCTCCTGGCGCTGGTCGCCCTGGTTGGGTGCTCCGGAAACAGCCCCTCCGCCAAGCCGGTGCCGACCGTGGTTCCGACCGACTGGGCCATCACCTCGCTCGACGTCAGTGACAGCAGCCCATATGTCGGAACTGTCATCCTCGTTGAAGCGACGGTGACCCAAAACGGCTCGCCCGCCCCGGATGGGACCACTATTACCTTCGAAGCGACCGGTGGCATCTTCCAGGGTGGCGGCACCGGGGCCTCGGTGGTGTCCTCCGGAGGGACCGCCTCGGTGGCCTACGCCGCCTCGGTCGCTGGGACCTATCAGATTCGCGCGCTGGTCGGCGGTACGAGCAGGGTGACCGTCGTGACCTACCGTGACCGGGCGGTCACCGACCAGCTCCAGCTCTTCGACATCAACCCCCGCCGCGGCTCCTACGCCGGCGGCGAAGAGGCGGTCATCGACGGCAAGGGAATCCTCGCCCCGGTTGAGGTCTTCTTCGACCTCCAGGGCGTAGCCTACCAGGCGATAGTGGCCAGCGTTTTCGAGAGCAATCCTCCCAGTGCGGACGGCTCGATAACGGTGATCACACCCGCCTTTACCGGCGCCGACAACTCCATCGAGCAGGCCGCCGACGTTCGCGTGACCGTTGGCGCCGGCACCGGCGGGCAGCAGACCGACACGCTGTCCCAGGCCTACGTTCTTCTGCCCTCCCTCGGACCGGCAATCTTCGGCCTCTCCCCGAGCTCCGGTCGCTCCTCGGGCGGCGAGGTGGTCAACGTGCTCGGCCAGGGCTTCGGCTCCGTGGCCTCGGAACTCGCGGTGAGCTTTGTCGACCCGGACGGGGTTTCCAAGCTGGCCTCGGTGCTCGCGGTCTCCCCCGACGGTACCCAGATCCAGGTGGAGACGCCGCGGTTCAGCACCGTGCCGCTGCCTGAGAATGTTCCCTACGACGTGAATGTGTCCACCGTCAGTGGTGGAACAAAACTCGATGACGCGTTCATCGTCCTCGCGGACGAGCCGCAGCCCGAGATCACCGCTCTCTCCCCCACCTCGGGCCCGCTCGACGGCGGCACCCTGGTGACCATCTTCGGCAAGGGCTTCCAGATTCCGATGCAGGTGAAGTTCGGTGTGTTGACGGCTCTGGACGTCAACGTCTTCGACGACACCACCCCGGCGGACAACGATCGCATCACCTGCGTCACACCCGACTACAACACGGTGGGCGACGTTCCTCCGGTGACCGTCGACGTCACGGTCACCAACATGACCTCCGGCAAGAACGCCACCCTCGCCGGCGCCTTCATCTACGGTGACCCCCTCTACATCACCGGCAACAGCCCCTCCCAGGGACTGCTGGGTGATCTCGTCATCATCTACGGCTCGGGCTTTGAGGATCCACTCCAGGTCTTCTTCGCCGGCGAGCCGATGAACGTGGTCAACGTGTCCGGAACCGAGCTGCTGGTGCAGGTCCCGAACGACTGGCCGCCTTCCTGTGGCGTCATCGGAGGAACGTTCACTGTGACCTTGCTGGAAACCGGCCAGACGGCTTCCGGCGGGAGCTTCACCCTGCTTGGAAACACGCCGCTGGTTCTCTCCGTGAACCCGTTGATTCTGACGGAGGACTCCTTCGGGGACCTCGACCCGGACGCGATCACCTTAATCGGACAGTACTTCGCAGAAGAGGTGTTGGTGCAGCTGGGCATTTTCGTCGTGCCGAGCAGCAACGTCTCGGTGGTCAGCGAGGGCATTATCGAGGTGGAGAACCTGCCGGACGTTACCGGTCTCGGTATCGTCTTCGACACCACCTCCAGCGGATGTGGCGCGGGCGAGGTCCGGGACATACCGACCGCGGTGGATGTGATGGTCACCAACTTCCCGGGCAGCTGCTCGGACACCCTGGTGGCTGCGTTCATTGTGGAGCCCTTCGACCAGGCCTGTTACACGCCATAACAATTGACCCGGACGCCCCGGCCACCGCGCCGGGGCGTCCGCTTCTTAGCCTATGGACTACCGCATTGAGCAACTCCGCTACCAACTCCGGGAGGATCCGTCCTCCCGGCTCTTCTTCCAGCTTGGCGAGCTCCTGCGCAAGGAGGGACGGCCGGGAGATGCGGTCAAGATCCTCTACGAAGGTCTCGAAAAGCACCCGCGTTACGTCGCGGCCTGGGTCAGCTTAGGGAGAGCGCTACTGACGCTGGGTGACCACGACGAAGCGGAGAAGGCCCTCGAACGAGCCCTCGAGCTCGATCCGGAGAACGGAGTTGCGGCGCGCGTCGTCGGAGAGGCCGCGATCGCCCGTGGGGATTGGCTGCGGGCGGTGAAGGCCCTCAAGCTGGCGCGGGGCCTGTCGCCGCGGGACCGGGCCCTCAATGAGCGGATCCGCTATGTCGAGGCTCGTCTCGACGAGAGGGGCGAGCTGGTGACGCCCAGCGTCCCCATTCGCGAAATCGTGGTTGCCGGACCGGAGCGCGAGGTCGTGAGCCTTTCGGTCGAGGATCCGTTCTCCGTCCGTTCTCCGGGGGACACCGGCGTCTGGCAGCTCGGAGGGGACGTCTTTCAGGCGGGCTGGGTCGAGGAGGAGAGCGAGCCGGAGGCGGGTGATCTGGTTGCGGAGGAGGTCCCGGAGGCTACCCTGGCCGTTGACATGGGCGACGAGCCACTGTCCGAGGAGGAAGCCCCGTCTCTCGAGACGCCCGTTGATGTAGACGCCGAACTGCAGCCTGCGGAGGAGACTCCGGAGGTTGCCTGGGCTGTTGACATGGCCGACGAGTCACCGCCCGAGGTGGAGGAGGTTCCCCAGGCGGTGGACGAGATCCCGCTTGTGGATGAGGGCTTCGCCCAGCCCGAGGAGATCTGGACCGAGGAAGAGGGCCAAGAGATCGTTCCGGAAGGCGATGCGCCGACATCATCAGAGACCTCTACCGAGTGGGAAGAGACGGTTATCGAGCCGTCGCCCGAGGAACCGGAGCAGCGTGTGTTGGAAGAGATCCCGCTGCCCACCATGACCTTGGCTCGGCTCGCCATCGAACAGGGTGATCAGGAGCTCGCAGAGAAGACGCTGCGCGGCCTGCTTACCCGAGATCCCGAGCACGAAGAAGCGGCACAGCTTCTCGAGGATCTGACGGCCAAGCCGGCCGAGGCTGTGGTGTCGGAGATTCCGGTCGATCGCACCGAGGCGACGGTCCGCGCGTTGCAGGGCTGGCTGAACGGCGTTAGACTGGCTTCGGAGAGGCTGGCAAGGTGAATTTTAACGACTCCGTGAGGGACCTGCTGGAAAGCTGTCCGGGCGCCACGGGTGCTGCCGTGGTCGATCCCGACGGCATCCCGGTGGTGGTCAGCCCGAAGGACGGAGCCCTGGAAGCTCTCGGGGCGGAGCTGGCGACGGTTCTTCGCGATCTGGCGGAGGCGGCGCGCGAGTTCCATCACGGGAGCCTCGAGCAGTTTTCGATCTACGCCGAGGACGCGATCATCATCCTCACGACCATTGCCGCCGGATATTTCCTGGTGCTGGTTCTCAGTCGTGACGGGCTCGCCGGCAAGGGTCGCTTTCTCAGCCGGCTCACGGGCGCGCGCCTGTACTCCGAATTCATCTGAGGTGACACGAGGCAATGTACAAGTACGAAGAGATTTGTGAGCTGATCCAGCTGGTCGGCTCGACCGGGGTGGCGAG
>Ga0209013_10001562_pt1 | contig 21111 bp, 19 predicted proteins | sample Cruoilmetagenom2_FD_187291 | JGI IMG/M metagenome (GOLD analysis project Ga0209013, IMG submission 187291) | Oil polluted marine microbial communities from Coal Oil Point, Santa Barbara, California, USA - Sample 2 (SPAdes) (version 2) | ecosystem: Environmental > Aquatic > Marine > Oil seeps ...
CTAGGGAACCTTAAGTACTGCTGGATCAAAATAAATAGGAAAGGTCCAGAAAGTGTAGAAGGTCTATTAGTTGATGCCAATGAAGATCATCTAGTGTTAGTGGTGAAGAACGAGATTTTCCGAATTGCTACTTATCACGTGAAAAACTTTAGTATTGGCATTAACTATACGGAAGAACAATCAACGGACGAGAATTCAGAAAATGAAAATTCGAACGATGAAAATGAAAGCAATTCGAGCAATCAAAACACAAGCAACAGTAACTCTAATAATCGTCAAGCATATGAGGAGCACTTGAACCAAATGATGAGAATCAAGCGAAGAAAAAGTAGACAGAAAGCACAACAAACCCAAGGAGAGTAATCTCAGGGCACAAGCAAGGAATACAGCTTTACTCATTCCTACAGAAAGGAGGGAGGAAATGATCGTTTTTTCTTTGATTATGGTTTCAGGTATATTTTTTTACAAAATATTAACGCCTTCTGCAGAAGAACAAGTTGCGACATATGACCTTAATGGGGAGAAAAAATTGAAATTCCGTTTTAATGGGGTTAATTCAAATGCATGAGTACTTCATAATTTATACATTTGTGATATTTGCACTAACAACTCTTTTTATCATGTGGAGACCTTGGGGAATTAACGAAGCGATCCCAGCAATTAGTGGAGCAATACTCCTGTTTGTAGCGGGTGTTGTTCCATTTAGTGATATTATCCAAATATTTTTAATTGTAAGTGGTCCATCCATCACAATCATCTCTACAATTGTAATGTGCATTGTATTGGAGAGTATAGGGGTCTTCAGGTGGGCAGCGATCAATCTTGTGAATAAAGCAAAAGGGTCAGGTATGAGATTATTCCTCTACATCATGCTTTTGTGCTTTTTAATGACCGTCTTTTTTAATAATGATGGAAGTATCCTCATTACTACTCCAATTATTATTCACGTTATTTCCATGTTGAATTTAAAACCTCACCAAAAGTATCCGTATTTGTTTGCAGGTGTATTTGTTGCCACATCGGCGAGCTTGCCGATTGGTGTCAGCAATATTGCCAATTTAATTGGCCTGAAAATGGTTGGTTTAGATTTAATTTCATATACCAACTTTGCTTTTGTCCCTTCAATGATTGGAATCTCTACGCTGTGTCTACTTTTATATCTTCTATTCAAAAAAGATATTCCAAAGAAAATTTCAACCTTTAAAGACTACTCAATTGAATTATTGTCCTCTAAAGAAAATCAAAGGATTCCATCGCATCCTTTATCTGGAGAACCAGAATCCCCTAAAGCCATTAATTGGTCGTTATTCAAAATATGTATTTTATTAGTAATTTTAATCAGAGGAAGTTACTTTGTTCTTCCTTCTTTTGGAATATCTATTGAAATAATTGCCATAACCGGAGCGATCCTATTAATTACCATTAGGTGGATTAGTATGAATGTGGGCGTTATAGATGTCGTGAAAAAAGCACCTTGGCATATTTTGGTTTTTGCTTTTGGTATGTATGTCACGGTATATGCACTTAACAACACAGGAGTTACTACATTTTTTATCGAGTTGTTAAAAGAATCAATGACAAGTAGTTTAGTATTTGCAAGTTTTGCTTCAGGTTTATTAATTAGTGTGCTATCGAATGTAATGAATAATTTACCGTCAGTTATGCTGGGTACTCTAATCATTACTGATATGGGTATGGACTTACACACGTTGCAAGTTTCTTACATCTCTATCATTATCGGTAGCGATATTGGTGCCTTACTTTCACCTATGGGAACATTAGCGACATTGTTATGGATGTTTGTATTACGCAAAAACGGCATTCATATTTCATGGGGTAAATACTTCAAAGTGGCTTTAATGGTGATTCCCATTACGTTAATAGTGACATTAATCGTGTTGAACTTGTGGTTAATCTTAATTTCATAAGTAAAGGAGTTGAATAAATGAATTACCTGAGTCAGTATATGGGACAAATAATTGAAATTGAAGTGTCCGCCAAAAAAATAATTACGGGGAAGCTGATTGAATATGGTTCGGATATAGCGGTTGTATATAATGGCCGTCATTTCTTTTACGTTCCAGTGTTGCATATTATACACATCAAAAAATCAGAAAACACGGAAGATCAAATCATTACGGTTGCCCCATCCCCGATCGGGAAAGACGGCAAGCTAATATCGTTTGAAAAAATCCTAGCTAATGCTTTAGGAATATTTGTTGAAACCTATATAACTGGGAATCAATCTATATATGGCTATATTACACATATACAAGATGACTATATTCAATTCTACTCACCAGCATACAAAACCATTTTAATTCCGATTGCACATGTGAAATGGATTATCCCACATTTAGATAAAACACCATATAATATTAACAATAATCCAGTTGTTTCTTCCAAAGTATCATTGGCCGCTACTTTTGAGGAGCAGATAAAGAAGCTGATAGGAGAAGTGGTCCTATTCGATCTAGGAAAAAATTCAGATAAAATAGGCATGATAAAAAACTTCGAAAACAATATGGTTGAATTAATAACGGGAGATGGGCAAACACTATTCTTGAATTTGCCTCATATAAAGTCGATTCATGGTTCGAAAATAGGATGAAAGAATAAGCAGGAACTAAGGAGTAGTCCTGCTTATTCTTTTTGTTGTAATTTAATAGAAGAGTCTTATTCCCTTAGACTAAGGTACAGCAGTTGAGCGTCCAAAGCACCCAGGAACTTCCTAGGCTGCCAATGCATTATTTCTTATCATTCTTCTCTGTGTCGATTGTCGAAAGATTCGTCGCAGAACCATCAAATTGTGCTTCTTCCAATGATTCTTCTTCAAACTTATTATCAACCCACACCTGCGACCCATTTACACTCAAAAGAATATTAGGGGGATCAGAAAAAAGTTCTTTATCACGATTGTGGTTCAATACATTTTCCTCCAATCGTAAACGGCTAGGTTATTTCTTCTTTTTGTTTCGTTTTTTCGATTCAGACCCAGTTAGGTTTTTCTTAATGATTTCAGTTAACTCTTGAGAGAATTCCTCGCGTCCATTTTTAGCATTAGACTTTGGGGGACTATTTTTGCTAGACGCGTTGTTATTAAGCTTTCCATTTAATTCGTTTGAGAATTCCTCTCGTTTTGGAGGAGTAGATGTTGGTTCATTTCCAGTTTTGTTGTGAGATGCCGATGTTTTGTTTGCATCTTTGTTTGACGATTTTCTTGCAGACCTGTTTGACATGTTCAGTTCTCCTTTCAAAATGAGCCTTCACACTAAGTATGGGTAATTGAACCAAATTTCATGTGTGAAATAAAAAATTAATAAATTTGTCAATCTTCGAAAAATGGAAAGCCTACAATCAATTCAACATGGCAGAAATTCGAAAATAAAAATAAACTGCATGGACTATTCGGCAATTGTTATACTTTAAGATAACCGCTCAGTTACAAAATGAAGAGCATCACAAAGGATGAGAATGGATTGAAACAATTAGCACGAACAAATGAGTTTATATATACATACGCGCACACACCTGACGAGGAATCGTTATGTCACTTGGAAATGCGTTCATTTTTCACAAAGGATACAACATTGAAAATCCTAAAAAGCACCGTAGAGATAAATCCGAGCCGAAGTCCATTTATGAAAGAACGAATTGATATCCTATTTGAAGGTGATGAATTATCGGATATTTTTAGACAAGTTGAAGTCATTCATATGGAAGAGTCGACTTTTAAAGTGATATTTGTAAAAATCAATGATCAAAATCCATCTGAAAAAGTGGAGTATCAGCAAAAACGTGAGATTGAGCGAGAAATTGGCATGATTATTGAAGGTGAAGCCGATGTGCATCAACCTGACGTGACGTTTGGCCTCGTGCCATTCGGTGGTCGGTGGTATTTTGGAACTTACGTAAAAAGTGAACCCATCTGGTTGCATCATTTAAAGAAACCTAAAGAATATTCAACGGCTCTTAGTACACGTGTCGCTAGAGCGGTTACTAATATCGCTGTCCCTGATCCTGAAGGAATAAAAGCGATTGATCCTTGTTGCGGCATAGGTACGGTGTTAGTGGAAGCATTATCTATGGGAATTGATATTGTAGGTCGTGATATTAATCCATTGGTTGTCCTTGGGTCACGTGAAAATATTGCACATTTCGGATTATCAGGCGATGTAGATCTTGGTCCAATTGCTGAGGTCGAACACCATTATGACGCGACTATAATTGATATGCCTTATAACCTTTATACGCATGCAACGCCAGAAGATCAGCTGTCGATTCTTAAATCTGCCAGACCTTTTTCAAAGAAATTGGTAGTAGTCACAATTGAAAATATTGATCACATGATTGAAGAGGCAGGATTTACGATAATGGATCGATGTATTGCCAAAAAAGGTGTGTTTTCTAGAGAAATTATTGTGTGTAACTAACCCATCCACAAAATGTCGAAGCAATTATTATAGAGAATACTAAGTTCAGTCTATAAAGGTGAACTTTTCAGTGGCCTACTTAAAAGTGCGATTTTCTTTATGTACACTAAGTGAAAGATCATAATGACTTGAGGTGATAGTCGTGCGAAAAAGAAGAATCACAATGACATGTAAACTAGAAGCCAAAGAGTTAGACACGATACCTCAACTTAAACACATTCAAATAGGTGATATCAAAAAAGTGGCCACTACAATGTTAGAAGCGTATAAAAGGACAGTCGACCAACAAGAAGAAACGCTTGAAGAAGCGATACGAGAGGTTGAAAAAATAACCAACGATGGATATGGTCCTTTTATTGCCGAAGCCTCTTATTGGATCGAACTAAACAATGAGGCGGCAGCGGTAATTTGTATTAACCTTTGGAATGGAAGACCATTAATTACTGAAATTTATACAGGGAAAAACTATCATCGCCAAGGGTTGGCTAGAACGTTAATCTTAGCAAGCATGAATACACTTTTCCACAAGGGTTATAGTGAAATCGAGTTAAACGTAACGCTGGAAAACACGAAGGCACTACATTTATATAATAGTTTGGGGTTTACAAAAATCAACCAAAAAACAAAGTACTAAAATGTGTTTCTGAGAAATACCTACCATTAATTAAATTTAATGGTAGGTATTTTTGCGTTGTTTCTATGAAGAATATGGAATGAGACAATGATGACTAGCATACGATAGACCAAACGTCAGTATGGGGAATGGTGATTCTATGAAAGTACTAGTTACTGGAGGAGCTGGTTTTATTGGCTCTTTTATTGTGGAAGAAATTATTAAAATGGGATGGGAACCCATTGTTGTTGATGATTTGAGTACGGGAAATTTAAGTTTTGTTCCCAAAAATACACCATTTTATAACATCGATATTCGTTCACAATCTTTGGAACAAGTTTTCCGAATGCATAGTCCACAAGTGGTCATTCATCAAGCTGCTCAAGTTTCAGTAGAATTTTCATCTCGTCAACCTTTAACAGATTGTGAGATTAATACATTAGGAACATTGAATATATTAAGACTTTGTGCAAAATACAAAGTTTCCAAATTCGTCTACGCATCATCTGCGGCTGTCTATGGGATTGCAAAAGAGGTTCCTGTAACAGAGGCACATAGTGTGTTACCAATCTCCTTTTATGGACTGTCCAAATACTCTGCGGAACAATACATTCACTTATATCAACAACTCTACGGACTTAGCTATACAATTCTCCGCTATAGCAATGTGTATGGCATGAGACAGAATATGCATAGTGAAGCGGGAGTCGTCAGTATCTTTGTTAACAAAGCGATTAAAGGACAGCAGTTAACCGTTTACGGGGATGGAAGTCAAACACGAGATTTTGTCTTTGTAAAGGATATAGCACAAGCCAACATTCAGGCTGTCACATATGTGGGGAATGAAACATTTAATATCAGTACAAATAAACCAGTAGCATTGAATAAACTAATTGGGGTGTTACAGCAGTCATTAAGTCAGCCACTAGAAATCGTATACACGGATCCAAGAGCTGGTGACATCAAAGACAGCTATTTATCTTTTGAAAAGGCTAAGCAATTACTAAATTGGGAACCTCAATTACCCTTTGAAACAGGAATAAATGAAACACTTGAATATTATCAAAATCTGGTTAGGAATTAAAATTATGGTATGTAGAAAAAGGTGAGAAAAACGAAAAATCTAACAGTATTACTCTCGACGGAAGGTACCTATCCTTTTCATGAAGGAGGGGTAAGTACTTGGTGTGACATCTTAGTTAAGAAACTAGATATGGTGGACTATCTTTTATACAGCGTAGTAACCAATCCATTTATTATACAAAAATTTAAACTTCCAGAATCCACTGCCTTTTTCAAAGTTCCATTGTGGGGAACAGAAGAACCAAGTGAACATTTGGCGACCCCTTTCTCACAGGTTTATTTACAAAAGAAACAAACAACGAACCAAATAATCGAAGCTTTGTTTATTCCTTTGCTTAAAGATTTGATAATCGAAATCATTAACCCTAAAAAGGACCCGGAAAAATTAGGTGTAACCATCGTCCAACTATATCGATTTTTTCAGGAGTACGAGTATAAAGAATCGTTTAAATCTGAACTTACTTGGGATGTTTATAAAAAACTGATATTAGATTCAGTCAAAAACCCTGAATTCAACTTCACACAACCGGATGTCTATGGTCTTATACAAAGTCTAGGATGGGTTTATCGATTTTTGAACATAATTAATACCCCCGTTCCGAAGTCAAATGTCAGCCATTCTTCCGCATCCGCATTTTGCGGGATTCCATGTGTCATTGCCAAACTGGAGTATAAAACCCCTTATATGTTAACTGAACACGGAGTTTATATGAGGGAACAATATTTGTCTTTGTCAAAAAGAAATCTATCCTCCTTCTTAAATATTTTCTTAATCCGTTTTATCCACTCAATCAATACATTGAACTACCACTATGCTGACCAAGTTTCACCAGTATGTCATTACAATACAAGATGGGAAAGCAAGTTGGGGGTAGCTCGAGAAAACATGGAGGTCATTTATAACGGAGTAGACAAAAATGTCTTTATAGAAGCTGATAAGGTTGAACGTGTTAATCCGACGGTTGTATCTGTTGCCAGGATTGATCCTATAAAAGATATTATTTCTTTAATTAAATGTGCAGCGATAGTGAAGCGGCATATTCCAAATGTGAAGTTTATTGTGTATGGATCGGTCTCTGTTCAAGAATATTACGAAGAATGCCTAGCTCTTCAACAGAAGCTAGGTCTTGAAGAAACATTCATTTTTGCTGGTCATACAACGAACATGGTGGCAGCCTATCATGCAGGCGATGTGGTTGCACTCTCGAGTATTTCTGAAGCTTTCCCCTATTCGGTGGTAGAGGCAATGATGACAGGAAAGCCAGTTGTTGCAACAGATGTTGGGGGCATTAGAGAGGCTTTAGGAGATAGTGGATACTTGGTCACACCAAGAGATTCTGAGGCATTTGCTAATGCCATCACTACCTTATTAAAAGACTCAGGTTTGAGACAATTGATGGGACGAGATGCCAGAAAGCGTGCCTTGAAGTATTTCACGCTGGAAAAGGTACTTGATCGCCATTTGAAAAGTTATATTAAGCTCGCTACACATGCAAATGAAAAAATGGCTGATTTGGAAGTGAATTTTCAAAAGCTCTATAGTGAGAAAGCTTATGCCTTATTTGAAAATGGTTCATATCTTGAAGCCATTGGGCAGTTTCGACTAGCTATTCATGCGGATCCAAACACGCCCGCTGCCTTCGTGTACGTCTCGGAAATTGCGAAAGCTTACCATCACTTAGGGGATTTCGAAAAAGCTCGCAAGGAAATGGAAAAGTTACAACAATCGATGAGTACTATTCAAGATTTTTCAGTGCCAAGTACAAAGACTGATTGGGGGCGAGGTTGATGAACACAGAAAAACCAATATCAAATAAAAGATCATTCACTGGGTATTCTTCAGTGAGTGTTGTAGAACAAATTCAATCATTACAAGAAAAATATCAAAGAAAAATAGCTGAATTAAAAGAAGCATTGATTATTGAAAAAGAAATGAATCAAAAATTAAAAATTGAAGTTGAACTACAACAATCAACTCCTCAAACCAATCCAATTGAGGAAGAAATGAACCCAATGATTGAGGATCTTTTCGAACATCATATGATCAATACGAAAGACCTTTTGGATTTACAAAACGAGCTCAAAGCGCAAGAAACAAACTATGAAAATGAACTTGAATTGAAGAGAAAAGAAGTTGATAGGGCCAAACAGCGTGTACAAGATGCCCTTCAATACTTCCAAAAGCCCCCTGAAACTCAAGGGAATCTTGGGATAGGGATGAGTGATTAGATGAAAGAGCAAATGTTTGGGTTGAAAAGAGAGCCGATTGATCAGATGCTGCACAAAATGGAAAGTGATTTTCTATATGAAAAAATCGAGATTGAACTACAACTTAAAAGTCTGGTTGAAGAAAACAACAAACTTAGAGCTCAATTAAAAGAAATTCCTAAAAAGAGTTCTATCGCTTTTGAAGATGAAACTTTATGGGAACTCGGCAAAGAACGTATCTATAAAATGACCGATTATTTGCAGCAACAAAAAGAGTCTGAGATGACAGATTTGAGAAAAATATCTACTGAAAGAATTCATTTAATCCAAATGCAAATAGAAGAAATCAACTCCGAATTGAAATTGATTGAGCAGCTATTTACGAAGATGTTTCAACAGATTACGAGTTTGGTAGAACAATCTGAGAGTATAGAATTACCCGAGGAATCGAACGGGATAATCGAACAAGAGTCTCAACAGTTTACAAACGACAATGATTCATTAACTGATGACCAAAACCATGAAATAGAAGTTACCTCTAAAATTGATGGTTTTACGTTAAAGAAGGAAAAACAACTAGATGTTTCAGAAGTTATTACGACTAATGACAATGAGCAAAGTTCGGTTGTCTCGGAAACGAATGAAACCTTCAATGAATCTGAAGATAGTCTCATGGCCCAGATTAATGCGATTAAAGCTCAGTATATTGTTGGAAAAGTAGCAGGTGAGGATCTATTTGACCAAAAAGGGCAGCTCATTATTTCTAAATCCAACATGATTAGTCGACAAGTGGTGAATCAAGCGCATATGGAAGGTAAATTAGCTGAACTCATTGTAAATATGAAGATACCTGGACTTGGAGAGGATTAACGTGGAGAAAAACGGCCAAGAGTTACGGGAATCAGAAACATTTGTTCAGTTGCTTGATGAAGTGTTGGAAACACATCTCCATCCACAGGATTCATATGAAATTGCCGCACTTCTTGAATCCATGGGGTGGAATGATGATCGAGCAGCCAAGGAGTTTGGTGTAAAGGACATTTTTGACTTGGCCGATCAAATGTGGGATGCACTTCAAACGAAAATTGGCTATAAACAATTTTCCGATGAGGAAAAACAAAGCACGTCGTTTTTATTGATTACGATGATTCGAAGTTTTTTAAGAGGGCTCATATTTGCCTTTCCGATGGCTATTTCAATTGCTGCCATGTTGAATTTGAAATTCTCATTATGGTCTTACCAATACCTGTCATTGGAGCAGGCAACGAGTATTGCCATTGGTACTATTTTAAGCTTTGTACTCGTGGGTGGATTTACGCAAGCCATTGCAAGACGTGGATATTTTTATATGATTCAAGGCTATTACAATTTAGCACGTAAAAACACCTTCATATTTATTGGAATTGGTTTTGTCATGTGTTTTTTGTTTTCGCTTTTAATCATTGTATTGAATGTCATTTTTAATTTGTTCTCTTATGACATGTTATTCCTAATTGTCGTGTTTTTCTTTTTCCTTACGTCAATTTGGCTTTCTGTTACCGTGATGTATGTGTTGAAGAAAGAAATTGTCTTTACGGGACTCATCATTTTTGGGATCTTTTTGGTGTATGTGTTTTTTGTACTATTTGAAATAAACATTATCATATCTCAGTTAATTTCCTTAACGATTGTTTCGATTTGCAGTTTATTGTTAGTTTTATTCTTTTTTAAAGCCGCAGCCAAACGAAATGAGAAGGAAGTTTCTAAACTACCGAGATTTTCAATTACATTGTATACCGTTTGGCCGTATTTCTTTTACGGGTTTTTGTACTTTAGTTTCTTATTTATTGATCGTGTAAACGCCTGGTCCAAGAATGAAGAATTTATGCCATATGTCATCTGGTTTAGAGGTCAATACGAACTGGGGCTGGATTTTGCACTCCTCACAATCATTATTCCTATGGGCGTAAGTGAAGTTGTAGTTAATCGACTCATGTTTGATCTGGAATCAAGCCAAAAAAATTATTTGGCAAGTGAAAGCCATAAATTATATGACAAGTTTTTAAAAGTATATAAAAGAATGACTTTCTTTATTTTAATCAGTTCTGTGATTAGTAGTTTTCTTATTTATCGACTCATTGTATGGTATAACGATGTGTCAATCAGGATGAATAATGAAAATATCTTGGAAAATGAGGTAACCGTATTTGTATTGTTCTGGGGAATTGTTTCGTATGGGATATTGGCTTTTAGTTTAATGAATATCGTGATCTTATTTGCTCTTTCCCAACCTAATCGAGTATTAAAGGCAATCATTCCCGCCTTGCTAACAAATATGATTGTTGGTTTCTTGCTAAGTAGATGGTTTGATTATCATTTTGCTGTGTTTGGCTTATTCATAGGTTCAATTTTACTGTTTTATTTAACGACAAAAGCCGTGGTTGAAGTATTGAAAAACCTTGATTATTACTTATATGCCGCTTCGTAAAGGATGAACGTCATCATGACATATGCAACGATTACAACACATCTGTATCCTATCATTCATTATTGTATTTCCTTTTTATTTTTGTTCATCCTGTTGCCGAAGTGGCTATTCCCTACCGGATATGACGATTGGACTGACAGATTGTTTGCAGGATACGTGAAAATGGTTTTTTTCCTTATCCTAAGTGGTTACCTCATGGTGATCACCAAACTTTATGAAGTCCTGTCATTATCGGTATTATTCATTGTCATAATCGGCTATCGGTTTATCAAACGTGAACAAGGTAAAAAAACAGGTACTCTAAAGGGTCATCTATTAGAACTGTTATTTAATTTATTAGAAGGAATATTTACATACAAGTTCATACATGCAAAGGAAAAGGTACTACAGAACTTGAAGAAATGGCGAATAACTGTACAGCAAACATGTAACTGGGGTTTGTTAGTAGAGGGACTAGCTATATTTCTAATAATTGGAGGGGCAATTTTTGTTCGTTTCTATGATGCTTTTAACAATGCCGCTCCTCCAATGGCAGATAGTTATGTAACGCTTGCTTGGATGAAATACATTGATGCTCGGGATTTATTTCATGACGGGATTTACCCACAAGGCTTTCATATTTATTTAGCAACGATATTTAAATTTGCCGCTGTAGATGCTTTGTACATTCTTCGGTATACAGGTCCATTGAATACCGTCATGTTTACATTAGGTCTATATATCGTGATACGAAAGTTAACGAAAAACGGCATAGGAGCGATTGTAGCAGCATTTATCTTTGGTATCTATTGGGTAGTAGCACCCGTTCATGCAATAGAAGTCGATCGACAAGCAGCTACTAACTCACAGGAATTTGCTTTCGTGTTTATTTTTCCAGCAATTTACTTTTATATAAAGTACTTTTTAAATAAGCACAAGGAAGACCTGCTAGTAGCGGTAGTTTGTACAGCCATTATCGGATTAGTTCATTCACTGGCCTTTGCGCTGGTGGGAATGTTAATCGGAATCTTGCTTTTGAGTGCTTTTCTTACACTAAAGCACAGTAGCAAGGCGGCACTTCGAGTATGCATAGGATCTCTACTAGCGGTAGTAATATCCTTAGTGCCTTTAGTGGTAGGATTTTTGCTAGGCAAAAGCTTTCATTCTTCCTCCGCAGAGTACTTGGTAGATCGTAAAGAATTCCTTACTTATTCGGATCTGACGTATGTAGATTTTTCGGCTCTAGGGTTCTGCCTGCTCCTTTTAATCTGTTTATTTCACAGTAAGAATAGAAGCAAAGAACGATTTATTGGGGTATTTACAATCTTAGCTGGTTGTAGTGTTTTTATTCTCTACTTTGCTGGAGGAGCTTGGACACAAAGTACATTAATTGCCGGCCGTTCCCGTGAATTATGGGGACTGGTCATGCCGTTTTGTGTGGGAATCTCAGTTTCATTTTTATTTAGATGGGTGAAAGAGAAATGGTTAGTACTTGTGTATATTCCCCTTGTCATCTTGTTTATTTCAACTGCAGTACTATATAAACTAGCACCCATCATACCTTATAAACTAGAGCATAATGAAAACATTGAGCAATATTTAAAGATACGCGAGGAATACTTGCCCAAAACATGGATGATTGTTTCTCAATCAGAAGGTTATTCGGTTTCGCTAGGAACGGGTTTTCATATGCATCTCGGTGATTTTCTTCAAACGTATGAAGCTGAAGGCGAGACGTTGACCAGAATAGATAATGGGAGAATTGACCGTAACCTGACGCAACATGTATTGATCTTCATGGAAAAGAATGTGTTTCAAGTGTCAGAGACTAATAGTGTATATGAACTTTTAGAACCTGAGTATGTGAGGAGAGCAAAGGAATACAAACAGCTGAATGACTGGATTAAAGCTCATGAAGCAGGTGGAAATGATGTAACCACCTATTTTGAAAATGAAAACATACGAGTTTATTATCTTCAAAATTCAATCGAAGATCCACTATCGATTAAAAATATGTGGGACCGTTAAGGAGGAGGACTTAATTGGTAACAAGTTGGATCATGCTTTTGAAAATCGCATTTCTATTATTTCTACTCCTTTGCGCCGTTCCGTTAACCATTCAAGTATGGCGGGGGAATCAGGGGTGGAAAGATCGTTTAGTCATTTCAATTATCCATACCCATTTGTTTTTCATTTTAATGGTTCATATGTTGGTTGCAGTGCATTTGTATGAAACCCTGTCGCTAATGATTGTGTCAGCAATAGCTTATGTATTGATTCTTCGGAGAAGACGCAAGGAAGGGACAGTTTCTCCAAGTAAGCAATTCATATTAAAATTTATGCATGCAACAGATCAAAAAAAATACTTAGTAAAATGGGGGAAAGAAACCCTTGTAGCAGTATCGGGGCGAATGAAAAATGGATTGAAAAAGATATGGAAAAAGTTCTATCGAAATCCATTTTCAATCGTAATCATACTTGTGTTATCTTTTCTGTCGGCAGCCATAAGGTTTAATCATTCAATTACCCATTATTATTACCCCTCATCTGATCCATATGTTCATTTAAAATGGGTCAAGTTGCTTGGGTCAAATCAAATCTATATTGATGGTGTGTATCCGTTTGGGTTTGAGGCAATTATTTCAGCAGTGCACACTATCTTCAATATTGACCCTTATTATATTCTCCGATTTTTGGGACCGATTTCGTGTGTGTTTCTAGTGTTTACTATTTACTATGTCATCCGTAAACATCGCCCCCAAGATTATTCAATCGCAATTTTTGCCTTACTCATCTACTTTATTAGTACGTTTCAGTTCGGTTTTATTTGGCGCCAATATTCATCACTTTCAATGGAGTATGGCATTATCTTTGTTCTTCCGGCAATTTACTTTTTCGTGGAGTATATGAAAGAAAAACGAATGCAGTCTTTGTTGATTAGTATGGAATGCTTTTTATTGACGATATTTATTCATCCGTATGCCGCCATCTGTTTATTTGTTAGTTACATCGTACTCTTCTTGTTCAGTTTAAAGGTTTTTCCTTTTCTTCATTTATTGAAAATGGTGGGCGGATTTGCGATCGCCGGAGTTGTTGGGATCCTCCCGTTGGCAGCTGGACTACTAAGTGGTAAAGAGTTTCACGGGGAGTCAATTGACTTCGTTCAATCGAGTTTGGGCGTGAACTCAACTTCAGCTACTCAATTTTCAATCGCGAGTTTTTTAGGAAGAACGGAATACGCACATCTATTAACTTTCTTAGGTGTTAGTCTTTTACTCTTATGTATTTTGCTTCTCTTTAGAAAAAAGGCATGGCAGGCCCTCTATCCGTTCCCAATGTATATCGCCATTAGTTGTGCCTTGTTTCTACTATATAAAGCGGAATGGTTGGGTCTACCATCTATCATGTTGCCATACCGTATAGAAGTGACATTAGTACTCCTAACAAGTATCTCAATCTCCGTTATATTAGTATGCATTCCAAAATTTAGGTTCAGCAGAATCTTTGGTGCAATCATTATTATGGGGTATCTGTTCCTATCCTACAAAACTATTCCATCCTATACATTACCTGTCGGAAATCAACTTCAATATGATGAATCAATTGAAGCTTATCTTAAAATAAAAGATGAATTTACTTTGCAGGAATGGACGATTATTTCTTCGATTGAGGAATATCCACTAGCAATTGATTATGGATGGCATTATAACTTGACGGATTTTATTGTCAATCTTTCGAATGAGGAAGAATTGAAATTTCCTACCAAAGATGTGTTCTTATTTGTTGAGAAAATTCCCGTTGGAACAACCGAAAAGATCACGTCAGAAGATGTCACCGATTTTTCTCTCCCAGCTCGTGGAGAAATGCTAGATTTCTACCGTTTGCCGGAATACAGAAAAATTCTTCATGAAAAGACTTGGTATTGGATTGAGGGAGTTCAAGAAAAACACCCTGGCCTTTTGAAAGTCTATCTTGATACTCCTCGTTTTACGGTGTATCACTTGGAACAAGATCCGTTAAAGCCGTATAACGTTACGACGATGTGGCGCTAGGTGGGAGAGAAATGAATACAGTATTTATTACAGATGGATTATTAAGAAAATCATTGTCAACAACACGGTCTCTTGGAAAACGAGGGATTGAAACCATTGTCGGAGAAAAAAGTGGATTTTCACCAAGCGGCTTTTCAAGATATTGCCACAAACGTGTCAAATACCCGAATCCACAATCACAACCTCATCTCTTCATGGGGTGGTTGGTTCACTTGCTACAACAAGAAAATCAGCCGGTTTTTCTCCCGATGGATGACGCCGTTTTGGATGTTGTTATGAACTATCGAGAGGAAATTACAAAAGCAAGCAAATGTTTGTTGCCGAGTAAATCTTCATATGAAGTAGCAGCAGACAAATATGAAACCATGCAATTAGCTAGGCAACAAAAGATTGATTCACCAATTACGTATTTGGTGAAAGGTTTTGAAGATTTAAGCATGATCGGAGAAGCCGCTGCTTTTCCGTTGATTATGAAACCACGTAAAAGTAGCGGGTCAAGAGGAATCCGTAAAGTGCAAAATAAAGAAGAATTGCTCCCGTTATTTTTAGAAACTCAACAGGATTACCAAGAAATAATAGTGCAGGAATTTATCCCACTTGGCGATCGCTATGATGTGTGTTTACTGTTCGACCGACACTCTGAAGTGAAAGCCTCCTTTGTTCAAAAAGAACTTCGACATTTTCCAGTTGCAATGGGGCCGAGCACCGTTCAAGAGAGTGTGATATATGACGATTTGATTGAGCGGAGCATACAATTACTAAAACCCCTCGGATGGATAGGAATTGTTGAAGTAGAATTTATGATGGATTCTCGAACTAACCAGCCGAAGGTTTTAGAAATCAATCCGCGTTTTTGGAATTCCTTGGATTTAGCAGTTCAAAGTGGGGTGGATTTTCCTTATTTGCTGGTTCAATTATGTCTGGATAAAGAGACTTCACCTCCAGAAAAAGTTGAAATCGGGAGAAGGAGTAGATGGTTTTTCCCTGGAGATCTTCTTCATTTTTTATGGAATCCAAACCGGCTAGCGATGGACCCACCACTTGTATCAGGGAAAAAACAGCGTGTATATGACGATACGTTCTCCCTTCATGACCCACTTCCAGGAGTGATTTGGATTCTGACTTGTTGCCGATTTCTACTTGATTTACGTGAACTAAAAAACTTTATAAAACGATAGGAGTAATCAGTTGATAAATGCATTAACAGTAGATGTAGAAGATTGGTACCATACAAATGGTTTAAACATAGAAAAAAAGGATTGGCGTGATCTAAAGTCAACCGTGTATCCAAATACGATGAAACTACTAGATTTATTCGATGAACTTGAAGTGAAAGCTACATTTTTCATTTTGGGAGATGTGGCAAAGCGGTTTCCTCAGTTGGTAAGAGAAATTGTCAGACGGGGTCATGAGATTGGATCACATGGAATGAATCATCAGCTAGTTTCAGGTCAATCGATTGAAGAATTTAAAAGAGACTTCAAGAAATCCATTGCTGTTCTTGAGAAGATAGCCAAACAAAAAATAAAGTTTTATCGTGCTCCTTCTTGGTCAATCTCTGAGGATCGGTTAGAAATACTGTCCTTCCTGGAGAAAAGCGGTATTATTTGTGATTCCAGCTTACAACCATTTAAAACACCGTTGTCTGGAATAAATGGAATTCCAACACAACCATTCAAACCAATTATTTCGGGACAGAAACTGAACCTAGTTGAATTTCCACCGACAACAATGAGACTACATAAATATCTTTCCATCCCTTTCGCAGGAGGGTTTTATCTAAGGCTTTTCCCTGGGGAAGTAATTGCCAAGCTACTCAGAAGGATTAATAAAACAAGACCTGGCATGGTATACATACATCCATGGGAATTGGATTCATCGATTCCACGGTTTAAAACAAGCTGGTTTATTCGAATCATCCAATATCATCGATTACATTCAACGGAACACACTTTACGAAGTCTGATAAACAACTTTGAATTTGCTCCTCTTGGACAAGTAATTGAAAATCAGCAAAACCTACATGAAGCGATTTAGACTGGAGGGAGCTGGTTGGGAGTTATAAAACGAAAAGAACAAAGTTTTTGGTTGGTTCATTTACTCATATTTTTCAACTTACTACTCGCCCTTGTTGCGTTTATCAAAGATATCGTGTTAGCTACATACTTTGGAACAAGTGGGGTTGCAGATGCCATTAATCTAGCATTTTTCCTGCCAGATACACTGGGGAACAATCTAATAGGTGCTGCTATTGCGGTGTCGAGTATCCCAATATTGACTAAACTTTCAATGAATGATAATCAAAAATTATACCAGGATACCGTACAAAAGCTAGGGTCAGTTGTAATTGCAGGAACCCTATTCCTACTAGTTATATGTTCTTTTTTCTTCCAACCACTCATGCAATTATTCCCTTTAGATAACCACGATTACTCTACTACTGTTTTCACTTACTTCCTAATGATGACACCGATCATTTGTTTTGCTCCTCTGTGGCTATTGGGGTCATCTGTATTGCAAGCATCCCGAAAATTCGTTGTTCCAGCGATTACCCCAATTATATTTAATCTCGTTCTCCTCCTCGCTTTACTTTGGTGTTTGTGGAAAGGGGTTCCTCAAACTGACGGGGGAGAAGCATTTGCTTTTGCCAGCACTTTTGGCACGATGCTGTGTGTCGTTGTGACTTGGTCTTTTGTTTTGAGACAGCAGAAGTGGCGCTGGTCTTTGAGTTCTTTAAGCTTAAAAAATGATTATACAGAAGTTAAAAACATTCTATATACATTCTTTGCATATGCACTCATTCTGTCCTTTAGCCAACTGGGTCTACTTGTTGAACGTTTTTTTGCTAGCTCTCTCCAGGTCGGAACAATTGCCGCCTTAACCTATGCGTATCGGTTATCACAGTTTCCTTTATGGGTGTTTATTGCTGCAATCAATACCTTTATTTTACCAACGATTAGTTTGCATTTAGAAAATAACAATTTGTCCTCTTTAAAACGTGATTTAGTGAAATCTCTGGTGTTAGTGATTGGGAGTTCGAGTGCTATTTCACTCGTATTCGTTCTTTTCTCGGAACAAATCGTCAGTCTCCTCTTTTTGAGAGGATCCTTTACCGCAGATTCTGTACAACTGACAAGTGATATTTTGAAAGGCTATGGACTATCGATCATCGGTCAAAGTTTATATGTATTTTGTACTCGATTCTATGTTGCTCAAAGCAAAATGAAGATTCCGTTATTTATTGGGTTGATTGGATGTGGCGTGAATATCGGGTTATTATTTGTATTTGTTCCATGGGTAGGCGCTGGAGGGATTGGGTATGCAGTAGCCATTTCTTCATCAATAAGTGGTGGATTATTGCTCAGTCATTTCATTAGAGATTTAGTTCAAATAGTTAGGAAGGGAGGCACATTAGTTGAATGATTTTTTGATCATTATTCCAGCATTCAATGAAGAGGACAATATGGAGAATGTAGTGCATACACTTCAAAAACTAAATCATCCATTTGATATTGTCATTGTGGATGACGGTTCTACTGATGGAACTGCCAAAAAAGCGTTGGAAAGCGGCTCAATGGTCGTCAGCCATCCTACTAATCTCGGTTATTCATCGGCCATACAGACGGGTTTTAAATATGCCGAAAAGAAAAATTATCCGTATGTTATTTTTTTTGATGGGGATGGTCAACATGACCCAAACAGTATGATCGATATGATGGATGCTATTAAATTAGAAGACGTTGATGTAGTGATTGGTTCAAGATTTTTACGAGACGGAGACATGAAAATTGGATTTAGTAAAATGATGGCCATAACTTTTTTTCAGCATATTATTTATTTGACTACAAGAAAACGAATAACGGATCCTACTTCGGGATTTAAAGCCTATAAAGCAAAGGTGTATAAAAGATTTACGAAACCAAATGAATTTCTGTACGATTTGCCAGATAGCAACTTTATCATCGATATTTTACTTCGAAAATATACTATCTTGGAAATACCTGTAAATATGTTTGATCGAACAAATGGTGAAAGCAAAATCCATAAAACGGGGATAAAACCAATCATTTATATGGCTCAAACACTTCTAAGCATTTTGATTGTCATCATAAAAAAGAAAAGAATTCTTAAGGTAGGTGGAAAACTAAATGAATAGTGTACTTCAAATCTTTTTAATAGGATGTGCTCTTTTATTTTCCGCATTCGTCATTAGATTATTAGTAAAAAACAAGATCGGTGAAAGAAATTCAGTGATCTGGCTAGGCGGGCTTCTCCTAATCATACTTCTTTCGAGCAACCCCAATCTATTTGATAAAGCCGCTAAGTTTCTAGGAATTGACTATCCGCCTTCATTATTATTTTTTATATCATGCCTCGTGTTATTAACTTTCAACTTGTACCAAACAGTCCAAATTACAAAACTCACCATCAAAATTAAGGATATATCACAATTTATAGCACTTAGCCCCAAAAATGAACAACTGGACAGCCATGTTGAAGGTAGCAAAAACGATGATTAACAGGCCGTTGCTTTTAAAACGGAAGGTCAACATGCAAAATGAATGCCTGGATTTAATAAATCCATCACTAGAGCTAGAAAAAAATTTAGATGCCATATTACTAAAAATACAAGCGTATATTAAGGCTCCAAACTTCAGGTTTTATCTGTATGATACTGAAAAAAATATATATGTTCTTAAAGCTGTAAGGCAAGTAACAAATGATACGCCCATCGCCCCATCCTATAGTGGTCTTTTACCCTACGACAAACAAATCATGAGTTTCCCCTTAACATTCCCTGTGGAAAGTTTCCCTTCTGAAACGTTAGCAGTTAAAGAAGGGGAAGTGCAGAAAGTATTCATACCTATTTACGAGAAGGGAGGATTCATAGCAATTGGACCAATTAAAAAAATTACCAAAAAAGAAATGAAGAATTTGAATAATATTGGCAGTGTTCTCGTGTCCCCTCTTAAAGCGGTAATAGAGAGCTTTGAAACTAGAGGGAAAACCTACATGAATATGCAGACCCACGAGCGCAAAGAACGTATGCTTAGTGCTGATAACTTTGCATTGTTCTATGGATATGGACAAGTTGAAAAGTTATCTCGTTTTGATTTGATTATTGTGGAGCCAAAAGGGTTTACATTACTCGAGTTTCAGCAATTAAAAAGCAACAAAAAGGTAATTTTCACGTATGTGAGTTTATTTGAAGTTCATCCGACCGATCCTATTTTTTCTGAACTGACAGAAGAGGATTTTTTAAGCATGAACGGAAAACCACTGATGAATAAAGATTTTGGAACGTATTTGGTCAATCTCCAATCAAAAAAATGGATGGAACACTTATTAGAAAACGTCCGACATCAGTTTGAGATTTTGGGAGCTGATGGTTTGTTTTTAGATACCATAGGTGACATTGAAGGTCCTTCCATTCTAAGTTCAATTAAACGTGGACAAATGCATGCCATCCTAAATTTTCTTCATATCCTAAAAATGCTTTATCCAACACATTTGATTATACAAAACAATGGATTAGAATTCGTTTGTTTGGAAACCGCTCCTTATATAGACGGAATCTGTTGGGAAAACCCGCCACTGTCCTTACCTGAAAGTAAGGAGTGGACAGACCTAATGATTCAAAGATTAACGTTACTGAAAAATGAGTTTCAGTTGAAAGTCTTTTTGTTGTTGGAAGAGACGATAGAAAAAGAAAGAAAGTCTTATTCTGTAGCGAAAGAAGTTGCTGCGGAAAGAGACTTTCTTTTATACAAAGCACCTGGAAACTACGTCACGACCGTGAATGATGTGTAAGGGAAAATAAGTTTAAAAACCAGCAATTTGGGTAGGGATATATAATAAGACTTAATTTTCTGACAAGTTAGTTAAACGGGAGGTGAAACTAGTGAAACGCGGGATAGTTCAAACAATAGTATTGGCATTTACTTTCTTGATTCTCCCTCAATATATGAACGCAGAGGAATCGGGAGAAAATGACGGGACACAGCCAAATCTACTGGGCAACATAATCAATCAGCAAACTGATTTGGTAGAAGAGACCATTACAGATACTACCGAGGTCGTGGTAGAGGTTATTGAGGAAGGATCGTCAGGAACAATGAACCACACTGATGAGATAATAGAAACGGTAGATACAAGTGTTGAACAAACCGAGGTATTTCTAACTGAAACTGTCAATAATCTTGATCAACCTGGAGAAATAGTTGAACAAACGGCAAACATGGTGGAAAAAGTAACGCAAAGTACGAAAGCATTAGT
>Ga0209013_10001563_pt1 | contig 21090 bp, 19 predicted proteins | sample Cruoilmetagenom2_FD_187291 | JGI IMG/M metagenome (GOLD analysis project Ga0209013, IMG submission 187291) | Oil polluted marine microbial communities from Coal Oil Point, Santa Barbara, California, USA - Sample 2 (SPAdes) (version 2) | ecosystem: Environmental > Aquatic > Marine > Oil seeps ...
ATTGTTACTTTAATCATTATTTTTAATTATACTAGATAGAGAACATGCTCAGAAAAGTAGTAAAATAAACTCTAATTAGCATTAATTGAGGAGTAAGCTTTGAAAAAATATCGAGCGTTTTATTGGCTTCTTGTGATCATGTTGTTATTGACCGGCTGCGGGGCTGTGGGTGAGAAAACGGTTTCCCCGGAAGAAGGAACATTCACAGCAGTTCCAGAACCCACCGCTACTCCCACAGATACTCCAACCCCGCTACCCCCGGTAGGTGTCCTTCTAACGCCTCCAGGGTCAGACCAGGGATTGATTGACGAACTGAATCCCATCATAGGGAGTTATGTCCGTGATTTAGGATTGCGCTTCCAGGTTCTCATAGATCTGACAGCGGATGACTTTCAGCGTGATGATTACCAGATCGTAATTGTTTTAGCACCTTACCCAGAACTTCAGACCCTGGCTGAGTCTACTCCCGATACAAAATACCTTGCTGTTGGGTTTAATGATCTTGCACCCGGAGAGAATCTAAGCGTATTACGCTCCGGAGGAGGGGATTACGACATTCAGGGATTTATCGCAGGGTATATTGCTGCCTTGATCACGACTGATTGGAGAGTGGGGGCGCTAAGTGTGCAGGAAAATCCTGATGCTCTGGCGGCCCGGGATGGATTCAGAACTGGTGTGAAATATTATTGCGGGTTATGCAACCCCAAATATGCTCCAATAGGTATAAATTATCTGTACCCCAAGTATATTGACTTGCCAGTAGATGCGACAGATTTACAAATCTCTGCCAATGTTGATTTTATGGTAGATCGGGTAGTAAATACGTTTTATATTGTTCCGGGAGCTGGGACCCAATTAATGTACCGGATGCTGGTCGCATATGAAAAGAATATTATCGGTCCGGGCAGCGATTACCAGGAAGAGTACAAAAATAATTGGGTAGTATCACTTGAATATGATATGCTGGCGGCGTTTGAGGAGTTTTGGCCGCGATTTATGGAAGCTGAAAGCGGTCTAGAACATATTCCGCCATTACTGCTGACGGATATCAATTATGATTTGTTAAGTGAAGGTAAAGTGATGATGGTAGAGAAGATCCTGGATGAGGTCAGTAGCGGTTTTATTAAAACTAACTATGAGTGATTCCTTGATTCAATGTATAGATATTTGGCCCGGGGCTCAAAAAGACCCCGGGCTTTTCTTTTATTTGATTAGAGTTTTTCTTTTGCTAGATCGTCAAAACCCAGACTTTTTAACACAACATATAAGGACCGATGGCGGGATTCGATAAACACTTTCGTAGCTCGTTCCAGAGCGGCTTTCTTTTCTTTACGGTCCTTGGATAGAATGCCTGGCTTCCTTATTTCTTCCAGATAATTAGCAGCCAAAGAGACATCATCTTCTGCTTGTTTAAGGGCTTGTAGTGTGTACTGCTTCAGGTAATGTAAAAAAAGTTTTTGGTTCATAGTTTGTCCTAAATCTTCAAGAGGTCTTTTATTTCAGGTAGTTGCCAGGGTATGATCTGAGCAGAGGCTAATATTATTATCAGACTGGCTATCCCTACACCAGCCAGAGTTGATTGGGGGTCTCCGAGGAAATACTGCAATCCCAGGCTTAACCCAATTCCAACCAGGCTCGCCCCCAGAGCTCGGAGCAGCGTTCCAGTTAATCTTGGATGAAAAGGCATGATCCGGTACAACAAGAAAAATAGAAGCAGTGTTTCTCCAGTAAAGGCCAGCGAGTTGGCCAGGCCGATCCCTGGTGCGCCCAATTGACGGGAAAGGGGAATCGCCAGGACAAGGAATGTTACAGATGCAGCTGCGGAAGCAAATAAGGGGGTTTTCGCATTCTGCCGAGCGTAGAAGGCCCTGGCAGACACTTCTAATAAGGAATGACCGACAAGACCCACAAGAAAGGCTCGAACAGTCCATAAGACAAGATTAGTGCCTACTGTATCAAATCCTAGTAAAACGATAACAGGCTTGAGATTAACTGCCAGAATAACCGCGATTGGAATAGTTAAACCAGTGATCACTCGAATGGTTTTTTCAAGGGTTGATTTGTAACCGGCTGTATCCCCATCGGTGATCTGTTTTGAGAGAGTTGGTAGTAGTGCGGTGCCCAAAGCTGTGCCAATTAAGGACTCTGGCAGCTGCATGAACAGCCAGCCATACACTAAAGCTGTTATTGATCCAGTAGGTAACCTGGAAGCCAGGTTGTCCTGCATGATAAATACCAGTTGAATGAAAAATACCGTCAATACCCGTGGGCCCATCAAGCTCAGCACCCGTAATACTCCAGGATCTTTGATATCTAATTTTGCCTGCCAGCGGAAACCGAATTTGAATAAAGCTGGGAGTTGGATCAACAAGAATAAAAAGGCCCCGAAAATCACCCCGTATACAAGCCCGTGGATTCCGAGGTTATAGGCTGGCAAAGTGATCGGTCCGATCTCAAACCCCTTTTCCGGAGCCAGGATCAAGATCCCGAATAAAGAGCCAATATCATACATGCTAGGAGCCAAGGCAGGTATCAGGAAATGCTGCTGGGCTTGAAGCCCGGCAATCGCCAACCCACCCAGCGAAAATAATAGGGTGGCAATCAGATTTAGGCGCATAAGATCTGTCACAAGGATCTTCTGGTCTGCAGAAAATCCCGGAGCAATGCCAATCTCCATGGAAACCAGCTGTTTTGCGTTTAGCGCAACCAGGATCGATACCACTGCTGTGACCAGGAACACAATATTTGTGATCTGGGAAAATAACCCCCACATCTCTGATTTTGGTTTGGAATCCCTGTATTCTGACAGGATTGGAATGAAGGCCATCGCTAGTGCGCCACCTGAGATCAAGGCAAATACTAGGTCCGGGATGTTATTGGCGGCATTAAAGGCATCAAGTTCAGTGGAAAGGTTAAAGATTCGGGCGATCAGGACATTGCGGATGAAACCGAGGACTTTTTCCAGGCCAAAAAAGACTGCTATGATCAAGGTTGACCGGGCTAGGTGTTTCATGAACGGAGTATAGCATACTTCGTTATTACTAATCCTGATGCTCAAATGCCCGTCTTAGAGCGTTTATTTCAGCTGGAAAATCGACCAGATGATGGGACAATGAGTTCTGGGTTTGCATCAATATCTGATCAGGTAATTTCCTTTTGGTTTATCAGGTTCAGTGGTAAGATATAGCTTGATTTTATCCAGTATTTCTTGGTAATCAGCTGGAACAAGGCATATAAGGAAAATATGAAAGTAGCACTTACTGGATCTATTGCATATGATTATTTGATGTCCTTCCCGGGACATTTTCAGGAACATTTTCTGGCTGATAAATTGGAATCTATCAGCCTTTCTTTTTTGGTTGATAAGATGGTCAAGCGCAGAGGAGGGATTGGCCCGAATATTGGCTACACTATGGCTATGTTAGGTGGTGACCCGATCCTATTCAGCACAGTTGGTCAGGATTTTGGTGAATATCGGACCTGGCTGGAAGAAAAGGGTGTGGATACTAGCGGAGTGGCAGTGATCAAAGATGATTTCACTGCATCCTTCTTTGCCACAACAGACCGTGATAACAGCCAGATATCCAGTTTTTATCCTGGAGCTATGAGCCATGCTGCGGAAGTAAAGCTCACAGCCTGGAAGGGTGAAAAATTGGATCTGATAGTAATCTCACCGACGGATCCGGTTGCGATGAACCAGTATATTGATGAAGCCGCAGAGTTGGATATTCCTTATTTGTACGATCCCAGCCAACAAACAGTGCGTTTAACTGGTGAAGAGCTCCGCAAAGGGGTTGAAGGGGCTTATGGTTTATTTGTTAATGACTATGAATTTTGCCTGATCGAAAAACATGCTGAGTTATCGATCGAAGATATTCAGAATTTAGTTGAAATCCTAGTGATTACCAAGGGAGATCAGGGATCACTCATCTATGTTGAGGGAAAGGAAATTGAAATACCGGTTGTTCCTCCAGATAAGATCATTGATCCAACCGGTGTCGGAGACGCCTTCAGAGGGGGATTCTTGACAGGTATGAGCTATGATTTGGATCTGGAGCTTTGCGGAAAAATTGGTGCCCTTGCGGCAGCATATTGTCTGGAAACAGATAGCCCTCAGAGTCATTCTTACACAGTGGATGAGTTCATCCGCCGGTTCAGACAACATTTTGACGATAATGGGAAATTGGATATATTGTTATAGGTTTTAATTATAAAGCCTCCCGGAGTTTATGAAACTCCGGGAGGTTATCTTGAAGGAGAGTATTATGGATAATTTTGATATCAAAGATAAATCATTGGCTGAAGGTGGGCGCAGGCGCATCAAATGGGCAGAGCGGGAAATGCCGGTCTTACGTTCGATCCATGAACGATTAGTCAAAGAACGACCTTTTGAAGGCATTCGTATGTCTGCCTGTCTGCATGTGACCACTGAAACTGCCAACTTGATGAAAACCCTCCAGGCTGGTGGAGCAGACGTGGTTCTGGTTGCATCAAACCCGTTATCTACTCAGGATGATGTGGCTGCTTCCCTGGTCATGCATAATGAGATCCCGGTTCACGCCATTAAGGGTGAGGATAACGTTACTTACTATAAACACATCAACGCTGCTATCGATCATAAACCGCATGTGACTATGGACGATGGCGCTGATGTCGTCAGTACTCTTCATAAAGACCGCCGGGAATTTCTTGATGGAGTAATTGGCGGCACGGAAGAAACAACTACCGGTGTGATTCGCTTAAGGGCGATGGCAGCAGACGGCGCCCTGGAATTTCCGGTGGTCGCGGTCAATGATGCTATGACCAAACACTTTTTTGATAATCGCTACGGCACTGGCCAGTCCACTATGGATGGCATTATCCGAGCCACCAATATCTTGATAGCTGGGAAAACTTTTGTGGTTGGCGGTTACGGCTGGTGCGCTCGCGGCCTGGCAGATCGAGCCAGGGGGATGGGCGCCAACGTGATCGTGACAGAAATTGATCCACTCAAGGCTCTGGAAGCGGTTATGGATGGCTTCAGGGTGATGCCGATGGTTGAGGCTGCTCCGATCGGTGATATATTCTGCACCCTAACTGGGGATTTGCATGTGCTGGACAAACACCATTTTGATGCCATGAAGGATGGCGCGATAATTTCCAACTCGGGCCATTTTAATGTCGAGATCAATATTCCCGCTTTGGAAGAGATGGCAGAGGAAAAAATTCGTGTTCGGCCGATGATCGACCAGTTCCTGATGGCAGATGGACGTCGCCTGAATTTGCTGGCTGAAGGCAGGCTTGTAAACTTGGCTGCGGCCGAAGGTCATCCTTCAAGTGTGATGGATATGTCCTTCGCCAACCAGGCATTGAGCGCTGAATATATGATCAAAAACGCCGATAAACTTGAGAACAAGGTTTATGGTGTGCCTGAAGAGATCGACGCTGAAATCGCTCGCTTGAAACTGGAAGCGATGGACATCAACATCGATGTGCTGACGGAAGAACAGACCAAGTACCTCAACTCCTGGCAGGAAGGAACATAAAGAAACCTTTTTAATTTTTGAATCTAGAATCCCGGGCTCTGTCCCGGGATTTTGATTTAAGGGATTGAAACCTTTATAAAGGACTAATTCCCTCTTTTTATCGAACCAGAGTACAATTTAAAATAAGGGTGAATTTGTTGCCACTTGTTGTATCTTATTCGTGCTAATTTGGTAATTAGGTCCAATGGAAGGTGTTTATGACATCTCTTTCCCGAAAGAATTTCCTGCGTTTCCTGGCTACAAGTATAGGCAGTTTATACCTGTCTGGTTGTATTAATCAGGATAAGCTTCTGTCCAGATCCTTCTCCCCTGAAAAGATCACTCCCACGCCTTTTTTGCCCGGTCCCCAAAATACTGTTGAGGCAGATCCTACAATAGAACCGGAAGAGACGCCCACACAAGAACCTTCAACAACCCCGGTTCCAGTTTATCCGGATCTGGTTGTAGCTCGCCAAGGAGATCCTGAGCAAATGGTCCGGGCGGCTGTAGATTCCCTGGGTGGGATGGGTCGTTTTGTGACGCCAGGGGACGTCGTGGTCGTAAAACCCAATATATGCGCTTCATACCATAGTTATGAATATGCCGCGACAACCAATCCCTGGGTGGTTGGGGCAGTTGTGAAACTAGCCATCGAGGCTGGCGCAAAACAGGTCAAGGTAATGGACTATCCTTTTGGTGGAACCGCGGAACAAGCTTATCGCAAAAGCGGAATTCAGGCCGAGGTTCAAAAAGCTGGCGGAAAGATGGTAGTAATGTCGAATATCAAATTTATAGAGACAGCGATTCCTGAAGGAAAGGATTTGAGATCGACCCGGATATATGATGATATATTGCGCGCAGATGTGCTGATCAATGTTCCGATCGCCAAAAACCATGAGCTGGCGTTATTGACCCTGGCCATGAAAAATCTAATGGGAATTATCTATAACCGTCCGTATATGCATACCAATCTGGGACAGAGATTAGCTGATCTCAGTACGAGGGTCCGATCCCATCTGGTGATCGTGGACGCAGTTCGCATGTTGATGGCCCATGGCCCAACAGGAGGGAATCTGGCAGATGTAAAAAAGGCGAATACGGTCATAGCCTCCCCAGATATTGTTGCCGCAGATAGTTACGCAGCGACCCTGTTTGGTTATCAACCGGAACAACTGGGCTATATCAATAAGGGCGTTCAAATGGGGTTGGGAATTGCAAACCTGGATAAATTGAATATCGAGGAGATCCATCTTGGTTAAGAGGGGAAATATTGGAAGAAAAGGAATATCACCTTCTCAATGGGTGAAAATTAGAAAGATCAGCCAGGTGATATTTTTTATTATTTTCCTGGCCCTTTTCTTCTGGTCCAGACGAGAGTTTTACCTTAACCCTTCTGTTGAATCCGGGTTTAAAGAAACTTTGGTTAATTTACCTCTGAAACTGGATCCCTTGGTCATGATCGCCCAGGCAATAGCCAGCCGGAAGATCCTACAGGGATCGCTGTTGGCGGTATTCACACTGATCCTTACCTTTATCCTGGGAAGGGTCTGGTGCGGTTGGTTTTGCCCCATGGGAACGATCCTGGAGTGGTTACCTCTCCGTTCCTGGAAAAAGAAACAACCCTCTGTTCCAGAATGGTTTCGGGGAATCAAGTATGTTCTACTGATGGTGATCCTGTTTTCAGCGATATTCACCAACCTGACCTTGTTATTCCTGGATCCGCTGACTATTGGTTACAGGACCCTTACAACGGCGATCTGGCCTGGTTTGGATAAGATCGTTACGTTTCTTGAGCTGCAATTGATTCAAGTGCCATTTTTATCAGCAGCGGTGGGCGGGTTTGATTCATTGATCCGTCCTGCGATCTTTCCAGCCCATCCCGCTTTTTACCGTTATGGCCTTTTGTACATTGGATTTTTCTTCAGTTTGATCGTATTGAATGTTCTTGCGCCCCGCTTCTGGTGCCGATATCTCTGTCCCTTGGGCGGTTTGCTGGGATTGTTGGGAAAAGTCAGCTTGGTGGGCTGTGAGATAACAAGCAATTGTTCAACGTGCGGAAAATGTGTTCCTGCCTGTCCTACAGGCGCGATTAAGGATCAGGGCCAGGTGTTCTGTGATCCCGGGGAATGTACGATGTGTTTGGTTTGTGCTGAGAATTGTCCGGGAGATTCGGTAAAATTTCCGTTTAAAGTTTCTCAATTCCTTAACCAACCTTATGATATCGAACGCCGAAAAGTTCTTTTATCAATGGGGGCTACTGCGGTAGGTGTTGGTTTGCTTGAGACAAATTTCGCAGGCCAGGTGCAACCTCCCACTCCCATCCGACCGCCGGGTGTTATGAATGAAAAGCTGCTGAGCACCTGTATACGATGTGGGGAATGTAGTACCGTTTGCCCGACAAATGCTATTCAAATGGCAGTATTGGATGGAGGTGTGGAAGGTTTCTGGACTCCTATTATCGTGCCCAGGATTGGTTATTGTGATTATTCCTGCCAAGCCTGTGGTCAGGTATGCCCGGTTGAGGCTATTCCACCTCTCTCTCTTGAGATAAAGCGCAGACAGGTCATTGGTAAAGCTCTCGTTGATCGAGATCGTTGTTTGCCCTGGGCTGAAAACCAGGAATGTATTGTTTGTGAGGAAATGTGCCCGGTCCCGGATAAAGCCATTGAACTCGAGTTGGTTGAAGTGTCGGATGGAACGGGTGGAACAAAAATACTTCAGAGGCCCGTTGTGGTTCGCAAGCTCTGTATCGGTTGTGGTATTTGCGAGACCAAATGTCCGGTCGCAGGAGAAGCCGCTATCCAGATAACGGTGCATTCTGGTGGACACCAGCCAGGCCGCAACCATCAAGGCTGGCAGTAATCTTTATCTTTCCCTTACTGTGTTATCTGTGTATATTTGTCAGGATTAATCAAGGGCGATAAATATCTTTCCGAAACCAAATATCTCTGCGTCAAACACAAATATCAAACCTGCTGAGTCGGTCGGAACCTGGAAACCGACCTGTCCTCGGATCCTCTCTCCTGGTTGGAGTTCGTCGTCTGGCAATCCGCTATCAATTACCGATTGAGCGCCTAAATGGAAGGTATATTTTTCTCCAGTATTATCTTTCAGATACATTTGCACAATGCTGGTGATCTCCTGAACGGAATCTCCCTGGTTCTCAACTTGTACATCAACTGAAACGAATTTATAATCTTCTTTTGGTTTGACAAAATCAGTTCCTGAAGGGTAGGATACTCCCAGTACCTGGATCACCAGGCCTGATATTTCGATTTGTTCTCCAACAGAGTATATTTCCTGCCGGTGAGCCAAATTCAAGTCAGATGGAGGATCCATGGCAATTGGTGTACCACCGAGATTCACCGATACTTCACCTATCCCTATTAGATTCGCCTCGTAAACGAAAATGAAATTAGTCAGATCTTCGGGGACATGAAAACCCACTTTCCCGCGGATGACTTCGCCTGGATTGACTTCACCGTTAGGGGTATTGCTGCCGGAGGCGATATTTGCTTTCCCGTTTATATTATATTTTTGGCCGGAAGGGTCTTTTAATGTCATTTGAAAGACAGGGGAACTGTTAAAAGATCTTTCGCCTTGATTGGCGATCATTAGATCTACAACCAGGTACTTTTTCCCTTCATCAGGAGGGTTAAAATCGCCTCCTGGCGGTTGATCCCATCCCAAAATGACCAGGACTGCATTGTTGATGCTAACGATATCCCCAACTTCATAAATGACCTCTTGGGGTGTAAGGGGAGTTTCTTCATTGGAGGTCTGATCACTAACTCCAATATCACCGATCTTTGTGGGTTGTTTTTCAACCTGGCAGCCTGTTATTAATAGGGCCAGGAGCATGATTACTGCGAAAATGTTGATAGTAGAACGTTTCATTTTGTTTTCCTCGTCAAAATCCGATTATAGACATCAATTTTAACCGGTTTATTATCCAGCGTATATATCTATAATACAAGTCCAGGAAAGGTTAAGTTTAAGGATAATTACCCTTGCTCTGGTAACGGAGAACCCTTTTCTGAGTTTATGATTTGATCAAAATGTGTAGATATAAGTTTGAAGAGGGATTTTCTCAACCCGGATTGTGGTAAAATTCTGTCCCACAGAATAAGAAGTTGTCCCATTTTGCCTTTTTTCACAATTGGCAACCTGAACTGGATTCCTTTGGAATCGTGGAGTAAATGATGGTGATCGACAACATCAAACAGTTCCTCTTAAATCCTCCCAAAGATCTTTCTGATCCGAAACTGTATTTGAACAGGGAATTAAGCTTCCTGCGGTTTAATGACCGTGTCTTGGAAGAAGCGCTGGATGAATCTCACCCCTTGCTTGAGAGGTTGAAATTCCTGTCCATCTTTTCCAGCAACCTGGATGAATTTTTTATGATCCGGGTTTCGGGTTTAAGAAGGCAAATGGAAGCCAGTGCTCATAAAACACCTCCGGGCGGTTTTTTGCCATCCGAGCAGATCGCCATGATCCGCCAAAGGCTGCAGCCGAAATTGGAAGAACAACATGATTGCTGGAAGAATGATCTGCTGCCTAAACTGAAAGAGCAGGGCATAAAAATCCTTCATTACAACCAGCTCAAACGCAAACAGAGGAAGATCCTGCGGGGTTATTTTAAGAAAGAAATTTATCCTGCATTAACGCCCCTGGCTTTTGATCCTGGCCATCCATTCCCCCATATTTCTAACTTATCGATGAACCTGGCAGTCGTAGTCCGCGATCCCAAACACGGCCAACGTTTTGCCCGTCTAAAGGTTCCTAAGATCTACTCGCGATTGATCGCCATTCCCAGCGAGGAGACAGCTGATGAATTCCAGGAGCTGGGATTGAACTATCGTAGTTCCACGATTTTTGTTTGGTTAGAAGAGATAGTGAAAGCAAACCTTGATCTGCTTTTCCCGGGATTAAAAGTGGAGGCGGCTTATCCATTCCGGGTCACAAGGGACGCGGACCCTGAAATAGAAGAAGATGAGGCTTCTGATTTGCTTTCTGCCATTGAAGAAAGTGTTCGTGTGAGGCAGTTCGGCTCAGCGATCCGCCTAGAGATTGACGGCTCAATGCCTGACCAGGTTAGGGATATTCTGCAAACCAATTTGGATGTTGCTTCCTATCTGGTCTTTGTGGTGGATGGCCCGATAGGATTGAGTGATGTAATGGAATTAATGGGCATCAACCGTCAGGAGTTAAAGGATAAACCCTTTAAGCCCTCAATTCCGCCCTCGCTCTCAACGGAGGAAAGTATCTTTTCTGTCATTCGCAGGAAAAATGTGCTGCTCTACCATCCTTATGACAGTTTCGATCCAGTGATACGGTTTATCCGTGAAGCTGCTCGTGATCCAGAGGTTCTTGCTATTAAAATGACCCTTTACAGGGTTGGCCCAGATTCCCCTGTTGTCGCAGCTTTAATGGACGCCAGGGAAAACGGTAAACAGGTCGCTGTTCTGGTGGAGCTGAAAGCACGTTTTGATGAAGAGAATAATATTGTCTGGGCAAAGGCCCTGGAGCGGGCAGGTGTCCATGTTGTTTACGGATTGATAGGGTTAAAAACCCATGCCAAGGTGAGTGTAGTGATTCGCCATGAACAGGATGGCATACGTCGTTATATCCATATGGCCACAGGTAATTACAACGCTGTCACCGCCAGGTTATATTCCGATATTGGTTATTTCACATGTGATTCTGCTATCGGGAAAGATGTTTCAGCCCTGTTTAATGGATTAACTGGATATTCGCGAAAAGACGAATATAAAAAATTACTGGTTGCGCCGGGGGATATGCAAAAGGGCATCATATCCAGGATCGAAAGGGAGATAAAAGCCCATCAACAGAGTGGAGATGGCTACCTGGCATTCAAAATGAATTCGCTGGTTGATAATCACTGCATCAAGGCCTTGTATAAAGCTTCTCAAGCCGGAGTGAAAATTGATATTCAGGCTCGTGGGATCTGCTGTTTGAGACCTGGTGTGAAAGGGATAAGTGATAATATCTCAGTCACTTCGGTTGTCGGAAGATTCCTTGAACATCCCCGGATATATTATTTCCGGAATGGTGGAGAAGAAGAAATCTTATTGGGCAGTGCAGACCTAATGCCGAGAAATCTTTATCGTAGAGTGGAAACATTATTCCCCGTTGAGGATGAGATCATCAAAACGTCTATCCGAGATGAAATTTTGAATATTCACTTGAGAGATAACGTCAAAGCCAGAAGAATGTTACCAGACGGTAGTTATAAACGAGTTAAGCCGGCGGAAAATGAAGAACTGCTGAATTCTCAGGAATGGATGATCAAGAACAGGGGCATCTGGCATCATGCGGAGTAAGACGGACAACTCTGTTTGACTTCGATAATCTCAAGGAACGATAAAATATTGAATAATAAGTGATCCTCAGAAGAACATCTCTTGATGTTCTTTTTTGGTTTTTGATGATCTGTTTTTTTCCGTCGTTTCCGAATTACTTGACAAACTCTGTTTTCTATGCAATAATACTATTGTAATAATACACTAATACAATAGGAGAATATGAAATTAAGCATAGATCCTGAGAGCAGCGTACCGATATATATTCAGATTGAAGACAGCATTCACTCTCTGATTGCCGCAGGGCAAATTCAACCAGGAGAACAGCTGCCAACGATCAGGGAACTGGCTGCGGATATTCGGGTCAATTTGAATACTGTTGCCAGGGCGTACTTTGAATTGGACAAGGAAGGTGTGATCTCAACCCAGCGAGGGAAGGGAACTTTTGTATCAGGAGTTCCTGATCAAAAGCAGATGGAAAAGAAACGCCAAAAATTACTTCACTCAATTATGTTATCTGCCCTCGAAGAGGCCCATGGACTGGGATACAGCACACAAGAAATCAAGGCGGCCTTCCAGGATGAGATGAAAAATTGGTCTGAGGAAAACGGAATTTAATTGATCAAATTGAATAGGAGGTATGGAAAAATGGTTATCAAACCTACAGGTATGAATTTTGAATTCGATAGGAAAAAGGAAAGCCAGGTAAATGGTGTGGCAGTATTAGTTTTTGTTGTCTTGATGCTGGTATCTCTAGGCATAATGACCTGGATGATCATCGAAGGGTCCCCGGTTTTCTGGATTATCGTTGAAATGCTGGTTTTGAATTTCATAGGTTTATATGTGCTGCTAGCCTTCAAGGTTGCAGAACAGTGGGAAAAAGCCATTCTTTTGAGGCTGGGTAGATTTGTTGGCTTGAAAGGCCCCGGGCCTTTCTGGATCATTCCTGTCTTTGATACTATTCCGGCCTGGATCGATCATCGCGTGATGGTGACTTCATTCACAGCGGAAAGGACCTTAACAAAAGACACTGTGCCGGTCGATGTGGATGCAGTATTATTCTGGGTGGTTTGGGACGCTGAAAAAGCAGCGCTTGAGGTTGAAGATTACCGGCAAGCGATCTCCTGGGCCTCACAAACTGCATTGAGGGAGATCATTGGTCAGATGGAGCTGGCAGATATTCTTGTCGGTCGGGCACGAATGGATGAAGAACTGCAGCGCATCATTGATGAAAGGACCACACCCTGGGGTATTACTGTGCAATCAGTTGAGATTAGAGATGTAGTTATACCCGGCGCATTGGAAGACGCTATGAGCAGACAGGCCCAGGCAGAACGTGAACGCCAGGCTAGGGTCATCCTGGGTGAGAGTGAGGAACAAATTGCTGATTCCTTCGCTAAAGCGTCGGAAGCTTACAAGAAAAATCCGACAGCACTCCACTTGCGGGCTATGAATATGCTCTTTGAAGGGTTGAAAGAACGGGGTGCGATGGTGATCGTACCTTCCAGCGCTGTGGATACCATGAACCTGGGTGGGATAGCGGGCATAACAGCAATGGCTGATATGGCCCAGCGATATGATGATTCAGATAAAGGAGAATAAATTGACCGAGCACGCAGAACTCAAAGCAGATGTTATTGAAGTAACCGTCAGCGGCACTTTTAAGACAAAACATATCTTCAATACACAGGAAGGTATTCTGGGTGCCTTGACGATCAAAGCCAGTAAAGGGGAAGGAAGTTTTGTTGGTGCTGATGAAGTTGTCCTGAATTTTATAAAACCCAGTGTCTGGAAGAGCCAATATGAATTTCAAGAAGGAACTGTCGTAATTGGAAAAGCTCATCCACCTAAAAAATTGAAACGGGCCTTCGAAATAGATTTCGAAGGAGAAATCTATCATCTAACTCCTGGCGGTAGTAAAATGCGCAGCTGGACGTTAAAGAATATCCAGGCCCGGGGGATTTGTGAGGTCCTTCCCCGGGGAGGGTTAAAACGAGGTGCCTACATTAAGATTGGGGCAGAGATTCCGCTGAAACTGCTGGTTTTCGTGTACTGTCTTGTAATAAAACGCTGGCAGGAAGAATCGGCAGCAGCGGCTTCCTGAAAATGAATGTGCCAAAACACCTTTGAGGAGGTAGACAGATTGATGGCAGCGGTTGAAGTAAAACACTTGTACAAATCCTATGCTGATGTGACTGCAGTCAATGATTTGACCTTTTCTGTTGAGCCTGGAGAGATCCTGGGACTGATTGGCCCAAATGGCGCAGGCAAAAGCAGTGCGATAAAAATGATCTTGGATTTCATGAAACCGGATGCTGGCATTGTAAGGATCTTTGGGCAGCCCATGCATGAATCCTTTAAGGATCGAATTGGCTACCTGCCTGAAGAGAGAGGGTTGTACAAAAGATTAACAGCCATGGAATTGATCCTTTATCTTGCCTCCCTAAAAGGAATGGATAGAAAGACAACGGAAGAAAGAGCGAATGTGTTGCTAGACAAAGTAGGTATGCTCGAGAACAAACATAAAAAAAACAAAGAGATGAGCAAGGGAATGGGCCAGCTGATCCAGTTTGTTGTTACTGTTGTGCATGATCCTGATCTGATCATTCTTGATGAACCTTTCTCAGGACTTGACCCAATCAGAACCGCATCCGTTCAGGAAATCATAAGTGATCTAAGGCAACACGGAAAAACTGTCATTCTCAGTACACATCAAATGAATAAAGTCGAAGAACTATGTGACAGTGTATTGATGATCAATAAAGGCAAAACCGTTCTTTATGGGGATATTCCGACTTCAAGGGCAAATTTCAGGAAGCATTCAGTACGTCTTGAAGCTGAAGGCTCATGGTCCGATATCCCGGGAGTTATTGAGATCAGACCCCACAAGGGTTTTGTTGAATTAATGCTCGAACCGGATGTCACATCTAAGGACATTCTGGATAATTTAAGGGACCAGGGGGTTTCCATCAACCGGTTTGAGGTAACTACACCTTCGTTAAACGAGATTTTTCTAGAACTTGCTGGAACAGATTATGAATAAAGTTTTCCTATTGTTTAGGCATGAATTCATCCAGGCAATTAAAAAAACTGGGTATATCATCTTGACACTTGCGATCCCAGTATTGGCTCTTATTATTATTGGAGTTGTTCAGTTATTTACAACTTTATTCGAACCGGCAGTTGATGAATCGACTCGGGTGGGTTATGTGGATCAGGTAGGGAATTTTAACGCATATTTAGATCAAGGGCTAATCCAATTATATCCTTATCAATCCGAGGACAGTGCAAATGCCGCCCTCGTGGAGGGTGAGATCGACGAATTTTTCCTGATACCTTCGGATTTTTCTTCATTGGTATCGATCGAACGTTATACCATGGCGAGAGAGATTGAGACACCGATGGCTAAAAGGTATGCCATCTCCAGTTTTCTGATTAGGAATATGTTAAAGGATGAGGTCCCTCCTGGAATCATCGAAACAGTTTTATCACCATTGGATATGAGCATAACCAGACTCGACGAAGATGGCTCAGTGGCAGATTCTCAAAGCAATATAGGGAATATTATCATCCCTGGCATATATGCTTTTTTATTGAGCATGGCATTGATGTTTGGCAACAACTCTCTGATCAGCGGATTGGGAGAAGAAAAAGAAAGTCGATTAATCGAAGTATTAACCTCTTCAGTATCTGTTAGTCAGATGTTAATAGGGAAAGTCCTGGCTCTCGGCACAGCAGGATTATTACAGGTCGTGTTGTGGTTAGTATCGGCTCCTTTGATCCTGGATCTTGCCTCATCAACTTTTGGTGGGTTGTTGGCTAACATCCAGATTCCCCCAAACTTCATGGTCTTTGGTGTAATCTATTTTGTGCTAGGTTATTTGCTTTTTGCTGTGCTGTCTGTGATGATAGGTGGTATTGTTTCTACCGCAGCAGATGGACATAACCTCTCCATGTTCTATATCATGGCTGGGTACATTCCCTTGTGGACTTTTGGCGCTTTTATTGCTATTCCGGAACACCCGATCTGGGTGGTGCTTTCTATTTTTCCGATCACTGCTCCAACCATGACGATGTTAAGAATGGGTGTGTCTAATATCCCCGGCTGGCAACTTGGCGCTAGTTTGGGAGTGATGATATTATCTATTGCCATCGGGCAATTCTTGTCTGTAAAGATCTTCAGAATATTCATGTTGATGTATGGAAAAAGACCACGAGCAAGAGAGATTTTCCAGGCATTAAAATCTTCTTAGTGTCAATTTTTCAATTTTGATCTTATAAATTGCTTGGTAGGAATTAGCTGTAAACCATGTTGGTTTACAGCTATAATTTTTTTCAATTAAAGATGGATTACAATACCTTGAAAGATCAGCTTCCGTGTCCCAGGAGCAATTCATGACGACAAATAAAAGAGGTTTAATAAAAAACTCGACCAGGGAATTTTACCGGGAAGGTAAGAACGCAGCTGATTATTCCCTGTTTGATTTTTTACACGGCTACCTGTACTCAAAGTGGCCTTATTTATATATCAGCGTTGCTCTTGGTGAACACCGTCTGTATAAGGTCATCCAATCGATCTTTCTTTTCATTCAATCGATAATGGAACCCTCTCAAAATGATGAGCCTGAGGAATTTGGAAATGCCTGGGCAAATGCTTATCATGGAAAGGTTGTCCCGATCGATGAAGCCAAACGACTAGTATCAATCCAGGAAGAGATTGTCATCAAGGATCTGGAGCAGGTAATACCCTACACCCGAGCCAAGGATATCATCATGCACAATCCTCAGACGATCATTGCCCTGGATTGTCCCTGCCGGATGGCCCGGGAAGATCACTGCACACCTGTAGATGTTTGTTTGATCGTGGGAGACCCGTTTGCCAGTTTTATACTGGAGCATCAACCTGAAAAATCTCGCTTGATATCCTCTAAGGAGGCAATGGGGATTCTCCAGGCAGAACATGATCGCGGCCATGTCTCACATGCGTTCTTCAAAGATGCCATGTTAAATCGTTTTTATGCTATCTGCAATTGTTGCTCGTGCTGTTGTGGGGCATTTCAGGCTCATAATAATGGTACCCCCATGCTTATAAGCTCTGGGTATACCGCTCATGTAGATTCCGATCTTTGCGAGGGATGTGAAACTTGCAGTGACTACTGCCAATTTTCCGCGATCGAGATGGTGAATAACAAAGCGCTGATCCACAGTGAGGATTGTTTTGGATGCGGTGTCTGTGTTGATAAATGTCCCCAGAATGCAATCACCCTTAACCGCGATCCCGCCAAAGGGATTCCTCTGGAGATCCACAAATTGATGGAAGAAGCTGCCCTGGTTAGGTGACTGATCTCAATGAACTGAAATAACCAGGCCGCCTGTTGTGTTGACGAGGGTTTGGGGCTGGATGCTGAAGACCGCATGATGTGATCCCGCTGCGGCCCAGATAATCGAATGTTCCAGTAGATCCCGATCAATATAAATCGGGATTTCATTTATCAATCCATATGGCGATACTCCCCCAATCGCAAAACCGGTTTCTTCACGGACGAAATCAGGCGGTGCGAATTGGATTTCCACTCCAAGTTGAGCTCCGACAATTATTTCATCTACTTTGTTAGCCCCGCTGGTCAGGATCAGGATCGGTTTATGGCTGGCCGTCGTTTGAAAAACCAGGGATTTAACAATTTGGCCAACATGGCACTTAGCTGCCGCGGCTGCTTCTTTTGCTGTTTTGGTGCTGGCTGGAAGTTCCTGTACCGTGACAGGGATGCCCAGGGATTCTAGGGCGTCTTTAACGCGCTGGGTGCTTGAGGTCGTTTTGGAAGACATATCTCTATTGTAATGGAAAGGTGATGGGGAGACTTGGGGACTTGGAGAGGGGGAGGTTTGGGGACGGGGTTCCTTGGGGATGGTGTGACTTATGAGGTAGTAGTTCTTGCACCCAATCTCCCAGCCGCCCTGTCACCTGGTCGATCTGTCTCGAGCGTAGCAAAGAATAATTAATCACCTTCAACTGATTTCTTGGCCTGTTCTGCTTTTCTGAGATTCTGGACTGCATACACGTATTCGATCAGGATATCCTTATATTTCTCCATGAGAATGGATAATGGCCGATAATGCTCCATTCCTCTGGATGGGAGATCGTTTGCATACTGGGTGATACCACCAGGAGTGGTTTTCCATGTAAAATCCTTGCCAGTCTCAACAAATCCATAGTTGATCAACATGGAACCAACCAAGCCAATCAATCCTCTGATCGTGTCATCCATGGCTTTGCTTGATCTCTTTTCAAATTGATAGGAATAGGTCATGTCCGCTAGGGTATTTTCTGGGATTTCAATCCGGTGAAGCCAGATCTGGCTGTTATCTAGCCGTTGGCTGGTTTTTTCAGGTAATGAATCGAGAATTCCGGTAAATTCTCTTTTAACTTCGTCTAATTTATCGGCGCCAAGGATTCTAGCAATTTCTGGTTTATATTTAAAATAGCTCTTCAAGAGGTTGATTGACAACTCCCTGATGTAAGAAGTTAGCACTCTTTTAAACTCAGGAACGAGTTTTTCACCTTCTTCTTTGACTGAAGCAAGGACGTTTTGTTCCTGAGCAATGATTCGATCATATTCTGGGTTGGTCATTTTTGTCTCACAGGCGATTATGCTGTTCTGGATTCAAATCTGATTAATAATATAACCAATATTACCAAAAAAGACTACCTGAAAGATCGTAATCTCCTTGAGGTGAAGGATAGAGACCCGAACCAGCCAGCAAAACCAATGGCTTAAAAGTCCATTGGTTGTTAAACGAACAGGAAATTAACTCTGATCAAGACTCAGCCGGTGTTTCCTCAACCACTTGTTCTTCCTCTGCCGCTTCATCCTCTTCAATTTCTTCCACGACTGAGATCTCAACATAGAAGGGGTCTCCAAAACGATCACCATCTGAGGCATAGGCCTGCCACCAGGAATTGTACCGACCTGGATTATCAGGTGCGCTGAATGTTATTTCTAATATTGCCTTGGTGGATTGACGCGCTGGATATAATCCTTGCATCTTTTCAGCTCCCAGAGCCAATCCTGAAATCAGCTGCATTGAATAAAAAGAGTTCCAATTGCAGCTTCCCGTATTTTCAATCAACCACCGTTTTATGATCTTTTCACCGGGCAGGACTTCTGTACCATCAGGGATGGTCAGATCATCAAGAAACTCAAGCTGGTTTAAACAATTTGCCTGTCTGGTGGGTAGGGGAGTTGGAGCGGATCCGGAGATTTGTTCCAGGGCTGGATTAGAAGTAGGCGGCACAAAATGTACCGCCTCGGAAGGAACGGGTGTTCCGGAGCCTGACTGGCATCCAGTTATTAGAAACAACAAAATGATGGTTGCGATAGTTCTGACGGTTTTTGGCCAGTAATTATTCAACCGGGGGAGTTGGTTCATCGGTTTCTGCTTCGTCGTCAAATTCCGATTTGTCCAATACTAATGCGCGGACGGCATCTTCAATTTCTTGGGTGAAATCCAGATTCTCTTTCAAATAAACCTTGGCTTTTTCACGCCCCTGCGCAATGCGCAGATCATTACCATAATAATAAAAGGATCCTCGTTTTTCGATCACCCCGACCTCTACAGCCAGGTCAAGGATATCGCCAGACCGGGAAATACCCTCATCATGCATGATGTCGAATTCAGCAGTCCGGAAAGGAGGAGCGACTTTATTCTTCACAACCCGGACACGAGTCCGGCTGCCGGTGATATCCGTTCCAGACTTGATGGATTGAATTCTGCGAACATCCAACCGGATCGAACTGTAAAATTTAAGTGCACGGCCACCTGGAGTTGTTTCTGGATTGCCAAAAACAACACCGATCTTTTCTCGCAACTGATTTGTGAAAACCAAGCATGTATTGGTTTGTTTAATAGCGCCGGATAATTTCCGGAGTGCTTGGGACATCAAACGAGCCATTAATCCCATATGGGAATCACCCATATCCCCCTCGATCTCTGCCCGGGGAACCAGAGCAGCTACGGAATCAATGACGATGATATCTACTGCACCAGACCTGATCAGAGATTCGGCGATCTCTAGAGCCTGTTCACCTGTATCCGGTTGAGAGATCAGCAGGTTATCTATGTCCACTCCTGTCTTGGCTGCATAGGCAGGATCAAGGGCGTGTTCCATATCAATAAATGCAGCCGTCCCGCCCTGCTTTTGAGCTTCGGCAACGATATGCTGGCAAATTGTAGTCTTTCCGGACGCTTCAGGACCATAAATTTCGGTCACTCTGCCGCGGGGAAGACCTCCCACACCGAGAGCAAGATCGAGGGATAAAGTACCTGTGGGGATCACATCCACTTCTAAGCCTTGTGCATCCCCCAATTTCATTATTGCCCCTTCTCCGAAGCGTTTTGTGATGTCCTGGAGCGTTTTGTCTAATGCTGCTTTACGTGGATCGTCCGCCATTTCTTCCTCCTCTGAATGCGCCGCATTACAGGCTGATATGCTGATTTTAGTGTAGCACAAATGTTCTAAACGTCAAGGGGAAGGCGAAAAATAATATTCCAGAGGAACAGGATCTTCATTGGTGAATCCGCGCCAGACATTAAACTTAAAGAAGGTTACCTGTCCTGGTTTGATCTCAACGGTTTTCTGGTAGGAAATACCGATATTGGTAACCGGGATCGAGACAAGATAAATGCCGGCAGGGATATTGGAGACAGTAAGGTTTTCCATATAATATGGATCGCTGTTTATAGCTTCGTGTTGGTAGGATTTTGCGATCCACAGGTGATTATTTGGATCATCGCTGGTCAAAGCATCTTCGTTGCGGTACACATACACCACTTGTTGTTCATGGTGTCGGCCTTCCCAGGTTAGGATTTGGCCAACCAGGACACCCCATCCCTGGGGTGGGGAGATCCATAAATCCGGGTTACGGGATGAGAAATATTCATTCTTTCCTACACGGACTTCAAAATGCAGGTGTGGTCCGGTAGTTTTTCCTGTATTACCCATATAACCTATCTTCTCTCCAGCTTTTATCTCCTGCTCTTCAACCACGAGGATTTCATCCAGATGGGCATATAAAGTGTATAAAGGTTCACCCTGGTAACTGAATGAATGCTGAATGACTATAGCCTTACCGTAGGGATCATCGTAAACATTATCTCCACCCCGGTAGATACCCTGGCCGGCATAGATCACTTTTCCCTCTCCAGCAGCCAGAATAGGAGTGCCGATATCTCCAGGAATATCGATTCCGGTATGAACCACATTT
>Ga0209013_10001564_pt1 | contig 21062 bp, 12 predicted proteins | sample Cruoilmetagenom2_FD_187291 | JGI IMG/M metagenome (GOLD analysis project Ga0209013, IMG submission 187291) | Oil polluted marine microbial communities from Coal Oil Point, Santa Barbara, California, USA - Sample 2 (SPAdes) (version 2) | ecosystem: Environmental > Aquatic > Marine > Oil seeps ...
CCCGACTAAAGCGTCGGGAGGGTCAAATCGACTGAATTAACACGGAACGATAAAATGGGAGTTTAGCTCAGCTGGTTCAGAGCACCTGCCTTACAAGCAGGGGGTCATAGGTTCGAATCCTATAACTCCCACAGATGAAAGTCCTCTGACTGACAAGTAAAAAGCCATTCCATAAAAGGGATGGCTTTTTTGTTGATTTAACGCACATGGAATACTTCTTCTATATCTTATATTCTGATGCTTTAGACAAATATTATCTTGGGCACACCTCTGATATTTCCGGAAGATTAAGACGGCATAAGGCAAAGCACAAAGGATTTACCGGAAAAGCTATTGATTGGGTATTAGTTTACTCAGAGAAGTGCAAAGATAAAAAATCAGCCAGCAACAGGGAGAGACAAGTGAAATCGTGGAAAAGTCGCAAGATGATTGAAAACCTCCTGAAATAATGGGAGCTCAGAGCAGCTGGCTCAGTGCATCCCGACTTCACGTCGGGAGGGTCATAGGTTCGAATCCTATAACTCCCACGGATGAAAGTCCTCTGACTGACAAGTAAAAAGCCATTCCATAAAAGGGATGGCTTTTTTATTTTCATCTGTCTCATTTTTTCTTGTCAGATACAATACACTCCCTTTCGTCCTTCCAAAGCCTCTTTTATTAAATTTGCACTATTAAGCAGCTTAGGTGACAAAATCGTCAGGAAAAATATTTCTTCTTCTTTTTTCCCTTGCAGGGGTGTTATCGTCATGCTCTGTAAAAAAGTTCATTCCCGAAAATGAGTACCTGATCAACAGATACACCATCCAGTTTGAAAAGAAGTATCCGCAGACAACCCAGTCAGAGCTTAAACAGTTTCTGAAACCGAAACCCAACAAAAAGTTTCTGGGCTGGCATTCTAATCTTTATTATTACTACCGAAACCAGAACAAACCCACTAAATTCAATGCATGGCTTGACAAAAGCTTTGGCGAGCCTCCCTCCTTCTACAGCGACGATGATATTGAACGTACGGCAAAGAGGATGGAACAACATCTTGCCAATATTGGCTTTTTTAAGTCAACTGTCGATTATAATGTAAATTTTGAAAATAAAAAAGCCAATATATCATTCACCGTACATCCGGCACCCCCGTATTTCATTAAAGGGCTAAACTACGAGGTTCAGGACTTTGTTTTAGCAACATATTTTAATAAGTGTCTTAACAAAACCTTATTGCATGAGGGCGATATATATAATGCCTATACATTTGACGATGAACGCGACCGGATAACAAGTTACCTGCGCAATGAAGGTTATTATTATTTCAACAGAAACTATATTCAATATCTGGTCGACAGTAATTTCAGAGAACATTCAATGAGCGTCACCCTGAAAATCAATAATATTTTAGCGCCCGAAAAGGACGGGGCAACCTTAATCAACAAACCGCACGAACGCTATTACATTAAGAACGTAACGATCATTCCCGAATATAACCCTTCCATAGACCTTCCGTACGATACAATTGACCACGTCATTCATTTCCGGAAAAAGGAAACAGGCTATACCTACCAGTTCCTATACAACCAAAAACCAAAAATCAAACCTTCGGCATTTAATACGGCCATAAAAATCAAACCTGAAAATCCTTTTTCTGCTCATGACCTGCAGAGTACGTACAGAAAACTATTTAACTACCGTATTATCAGAACAGCTAAAATAAACTTCGACACCACAGGAGCCGGGCAAAACAAAGACAGTACATACAGGTATCTGAACACACAAATAATGATGCAAAACTCCAGGCGGCATTCTGTTTCTATTGAAGGATTCGGAACCAACTCAAGTGGCGACCTGGGGGTGCGTGGTAAACTAACTTACCTGAATAAAAATATTTTCAAACATGCCGAAATTTTCCGCATCCGTGTAATTGGAGGTTTTGAAGCCCAGTCGGCAGGAGGTGGCGACAGCACCTCATCATCCGGCATTTTTAATACGTTTGAAGTGGGAATCGACGGAACAGTATTCTTTCCGCGGTTTTTATTTCCACTGAGATTACACAGTTTTAACCAAAAATACAGCCCGATTACCAACGTCACCTTTGGATTTAATTATCAGGTACGCCAGAACTATACACGCAGCATTACAAATCTTGAGTTTGGTTATAGCTGGAACAAGACATCTAAAAAGAGACATATTGTAACGCCCTTCAATACCAATTTTATTAAGATCTTTCCTACACCCGAATTTCAGGACATCCTTGACAAAGAAGAGAACAAAGCCCTAAAAGAGCAATATTCTGACCAGATTATCTTCGGGTTAAGCTACAGTATGATTTTTAACAATCAGAACCTGAACGCTTTAAGCCACCACCAGTTTTTACGATTCAATTTTGAGTCCTCAGGGAATCTGCTGTATGCCATCAACAGTCTGGCCGGTTCAGAAAAAACAGGTGATGGCTATTATCAGATTTTTGGCGTTCGCTACTCCCAATATCTAAAAGCCAGCATTGATATTCGCGAATACCTCTATTTCAATAGTAAAGAGAATGTTCTTGCTCTGCGGTTTTTTCTCGGATCTGCCATTCCATACCTGAACTCGGAAGAAATCCCTTACACGAAAGGTTTTTATGCAGGGGGGGCTAACGGAATGAGAGGGTGGCACTTTAGAACTTTAGGACCCGGTGAATACTCAGAAGTAAATAACTACGAACGTATCGGTGAGATACAGATAGAAGCAAATGCCGAATTACGGTTCCCCCTTTATCGGTTTTTAAAAGCCGCCCTGTTTCTCGACGTTGGCAATATTTGGACATATAACGAATCAAGCGTTTATCCGGGAGGCGATTTTAAATTTAACACGTTTTACAAACAGTTCGCTGTTGACGGAGGTATTGGTATCCGGTTTGATTTTTCTTATTTTCTTTTCAGGCTTGATTTCGCAGCACCTTTCCTCGACCCGGCATATCCCGAAGATGAAAGATGGCGGATACAATACCTGCAGTTCAATGACTTTATCGTCAATTTTGGTATCGGCTATCCGTTCTAATATTATCTATATCACGATATGTCACAAAGGGTTTTTTATAAACAGATACTGCATCACTTTCCGCACCAACCAACGGACGATCAAATAAAAGCCGTCAGTCATCTGGATGTTTTTGAGCAAAGTGCGAAAAAGAACCCGGTATATATGCTCAAAGGTTTTGCCGGAACCGGGAAAACAAGCTTAATCAGCGCCTATGTGCAGATGCTGGCAACCAACAATAAAAAATTTGTGTTGCTTGCTCCAACAGGACGGGCTGCCAAAGTTTTATCAAAATATACAGGAAAAAAAGCGCATACCATACATCGCTATATTTATCATATAACCACTTCCAGTGATGGGTTTTACAACATACAACTTGCGCACAACCGTCTAAAAAACACCGTATTCATTATTGATGAAGCCTCGATGATATCTGATAACAACAGAAGCAACGGTGACTTGTTCGGGAGCAGGAATCTTTTTGAAGACCTGATTTCCTATGTTTTTTCAAATGAGCAAAACAAAATGGTTCTTGTAGGTGATACCGCCCAGTTACCCCCGGTTGGACTAAATATTAGTCCGGCACTGGACCTGCAGTACATCAAAAGCTCATTTAATGTGACAGCTTATGAGTTTGAAATGAAAGAAGTGATGCGGCAAGAGTTGGACTCGGGTATTTTAACCACAGCTACAAATCTCCGGAAATTGATCAGCCAAAATGATCTTGTCTCTACCTTGTTTGCGAAGGCTGATTTTAAGTCGGACATACAGGAAGTTGATGATGGCAGGACTTTTGAAGAATTGCTGCACGAAACATTTGACCATCTCAGTCTGGAACAGGGAATCATTGTATGCCGCACAAATAAACGGGCTAATTTGTTCAACCGGCAGGTAAGGAACAGTATCTTGTACAGAGAGTCGGAAATTGAAGGGGGAGACATTCTGATGATCGTAAAAAACAATTACTACTGGCTGGATAAAGATGCAAAAGCAGGATTTATTGCCAACGGCGACATCGTTAACGTGGTACGAATACTGAAAACAGAAGAAATGTACGGCTTTCAGTTTGCCGATGCCGATATCCGACTTGCCGATTACCCCGAAGAAAAAGAGATTACCGTAAAACTCCTGCTTTCTACTTTATACAGTGAGGGACCGGGGCTCTCAAATTCTGACAGGAACATATTGTTCAAACGGATTGAAGAAGATTATGCAGACATGCCGGAACGCAACAAACGTATTGCTGAAGTTATGAAAAGCCCCTGGCACAATGCCCTGCACGTCAAATTCGCTTATGCCATGACCTGCCACAAGACACAGGGAGGACAGTGGCCTTATGTTTTTATCGATCAGGGTTATCTGACTGAAGAGATGGTCAATACCGAATATTTACGCTGGCTTTACACGGCGGTTACCCGTTCAACTAAAAAGGTCTATCTGGTAAATTTCAATAGATCATTTTTCGCATAATCGTTTTCAGTAATTAGTCATATTTATCTAAAATCAGTAACTTGCCATCAATTATTAATGTTTGACACAAACATGAGAACACTTCTTATCATTTTAGCAGTCAGTTTTTCAATAAATTACTTATCCGCCCAGCAATCGAACTACAGAACATATTCGAGCGTAGTTAAACTAAGCGCTTTTCAGGGAAGCGAGAACTATCAATGGGAGAACAAAGACAATGTTGTATTTCTGGATTATAAAACCGGCGATTTTTTAGTAAAGCTAAAGAACAAGGATTTTTACAATACACTGAACCCCGAGCCTGCCGATCCAGATGATGAGCAGGAAGAGCGTGAATTTGTCTTCAAGGGAATATTTCCCATTCGCGACATTATCAATCAGAAAATTACGACTCAGAATTATGATGTTGAATTACAGTTTATCTGTGATGACCTGAGGCTGAACGAAACTGTCAACTTTAAAATGACCATTACGCGCCCTGGCACCAGCCAGCAGAACTACAGGATTTTTATGTTGCAGGGCATACTTTATAATGACATAGTAAACCTCCCCTATTTTGAAGGATTTAATAATGAAATTGAAATCTTTATCAATTTTAACGGATACTTTGAAGGGAATTATTAAGGGAACTACTTAACTTAACTTAACTTAACCAACCAGCGAAACAACGGTAAAAGCTGCTATTCCTTCACTGTTACCAATATACCCGAGATGTTCGTTAGTTGTGGCTTTTATGGAAACTATTTCTTCATCTGCCTGCAGAAGGGAAGCAATTACCGACCTGATCTCAGAAATATAGGAAACTAATTTCGGTTCCTGCAATACTACGGTAGCGTCGATATTATTCACTTTATATCCTTTCTCCTGAATTTTAAGAACCACTTCTTTCACCATCAGTTTGCTGTCAGCATTTTTATACTTCGAATCAGTATCAGGGAACAATATTCCGATATCACCCATACCGGCAGCTCCCAACAAAGCATCTGTCAGGGCATGTAATAACACATCCGCATCAGAATGTCCGAGTGCCCCTTTATGATATGCGATTAGAACACCACCAATTAATAAATTTCTGCCAGGAATCAACGGATGAACATCATAGCCAAAACCAACCCTGAATTTGTTCATCCCGGTAAGGTTTATTTTTTGTTCAGATTGTCGAAATTGAACAGTAACGAGAACCGCAGCGTATTTTGCAGGGGATGCTGCTGCGAGCCGCCTGTTGTTGGTATCAGGTAGGAGAAATCCAAACCAAATACGTTATACCGCAGGCCCACTCCAAGTGTAGCATATTGCCGGGCACCTTTGGTAGCATGCTCCCAAAAATAGCCGGCTCTTATTGAGAATATATTATTATACCAGTATTCGGCACCCACTGAATAGTAAAACTCCCTGAGCTCTTCTTTAAAGGCAGAACCCGACTTCACCGTTACCAGCGCAGCGCCGGTTTCAGGATCATACATCGTATTTCCATCTGCATCTTTTTGGACTTCTACCTCTCCCGGTGCATCATACCATGATTGGATCAAGCCTTTAATGGGCGATACATTAGGGTCCATACCAGCGGCAATCAGAAAATTATCCGTTCCCGGAACCGGTATATAATTATTTGTTGAGTCCCAGGCATAAACAGGAGGTGTAGGCACGAGCAGCTTATTAACATCAAAAAAGAATGCTAACTGGTTATAATCGTCCAGATCAAGTGTTAAGCGCGGGCCAAGCCTGAGATTTGTAGGGATAAAATCCTGCTCAATGTTACTGCTGGTATATGAAATCTTGTTGCCGATATTTGAAATATCCAGGCCCCAGGCAAAGGTAGCATCCATACTTTTAAACCAATTTACGTCTTTTTCCCAGTATAAGGCCACATCAGCAGCTACCGAAATACCAGGTTTTGTTTCGACACCCTGAACTGTTTGTCCCTGGGTCAGATTTGAATAGATAAAACGGCCCGCTACTGCCAACGATAAGTAATCGGACAGTTTCCGCGAATAGGTTCCGTCAAGGCTGAATTCATTAGGCTTAAAAGTACCCAGGTTTGTTCCCTGGTCATCTGTAAAAGTGATTTCGCCAAGTGAAAAGTAGCGTAACGTAAAAGCGATGGTTTGCATCGTGCCAATTTTCGTATAAAACGAAACATAGGCCATGTTGATATCATTCACGAGGTTTCTGAGCCAGGGAGTATATGAGAAAGAAAAGCCCATCTTATCTTCGATAAAAGCATATTTTGCCGGATTCCAGTGCATCGAGTTGGCATCAGGCGATGTGGCTACACCACCGTCACCCATACCCCCTGCCCTTGCGTCAGGACCTATAGTTAAAAAAGGTACAGCTGTATTCAGTGAATTTATTTTCTGTCCGTTTTTAGTTATATTGAATTGTGCATTTGAACTGATTACCCATAATAATAATCCAACAGTGAAAAGAGTCCTAAGTTTCATTTATTTAAAAAATTTTTATTCTCCGAATGCTCTAAAAAAGATTGCGCATTCCTGAATTTGTTTCTGATTTTAAAAAGGTCTGCAAAAGTAACGAATAAATCTGTGTATTAGTATAAAGTAACTTATACAAACCTCACTTAATTTATTTTTACAAATTTTTGCCGTTGTGCAGCCGCATTTCCCAGCTCGTCCGTAACAATTATCTGGTACATATAAACGCCGGCATCGATACGGCTTCCGTTGCTGTTCCGGCCGTCCCACTCTATTGGATCAACCCTGAGCCCGCTGATTCTTACCTGCTTATCTAGTGTGGTTATCCACCTCCCGTTTATGTCGAAGATCTTTATTTCCACGTTGAGTTCGGTATTGCTTTTATTTTGGTTGAATGTAAAACTCGTTGTTTCGCTAAATGGATTCGGGAAATTAAGCACCCCGGATAGTTCTATGTCAGCCTGCTCATTCACATAAAATTCCACAATTACTTCGGATGAATTATTGTGCAGATCCCATGCTTTCAAACTAAGGGTATGTTTGCCCGGAGCTAGTCCATTCAGTTGATAAAAGATCGTCCCCTGCTGGTATGAGTCAGCTTTGATATTGAAATAATCATTCATAATCATCGAGTTGGCAAAATCATTATCCACCACCATCACCAGATCGCGACCAAGGCCAATACCTGTAAAGCTGATTCCCTGATCGTCGTATATCTCAGCAAACATTAACGGATCAGTCGATGTAACATCTCCTGAGATAAACGATTTGTCTTCAAGATAAAGCTGAATTACCGGCCCCTGATCGTCCGGGTCGACCTGCTCATTATAGCCGCCTATAAATAACTTGTCATATCCTCCCCACGCATCCGAATAGCTGACCGTGTCCTGCGCATAATATTTGATTGAGCCAAAACCAAAACTGTAATTTATGTCTTTAGGCACCAAAAACTCAAAGCTGAAATAGCCGTCTTTTACTGTAGTCTTACCGTCAAAAAGAAGTTTGTCAGACAAGTCGAATTCTTCAGGGTAGCTGCTTCCATCATTCCCCTGTGTTGAATAATGTGTTGCTTTATCATAAACTTTCGGATATACATAACCATTAAACCAATCGGCTGCAGAACCGTCATCGTTTATAATCTTTCCCTCCACAATCACGGTTTGCAACGCCCGTACGGTATCCATAACATCTGCAACCGGACATGAGTTAACAGTTGTTGTTTCCACATTGTATTGCGGGTATGCCAGTCGCAGAGCCGGATCGCCAAGAAGTACGAAATTCAGAAAATTGTTATCGGAAGGTATTTTGGATAATCGCACCAGGTCGCCCAACCGTGGAAGCATGTTATTCTTTTCAGTCATTAAATTTTCATAGATTCTTCGGTTAACCACGATATTTGCATGGGCATATGCCAGGCGGGTAGTGGTTAGTAAGGCAATGCCTCCGCCATGCTTATTTAAAAATATGTATTCGCCAGCCGAAATAAACTCTGGGTCGTCGTACCTTGAAAACTCACATGTAGCTGTTATAAATAAGGGCAGGTTATCGTAATTACCAAATGAATGAATCATGGGCATATCCAGGATGCGTGATTTCGACCAGCCCGTCAGGCCACCATGACCTGTGTAGTTCAATATGAGTGCTCCCCTTTCCACCTGTTCGCTAATAAGAGCATTTACCTCGGGATAACGTTTTCCACCCGGCACTACAATCTTTGTAAAAGCATCGGAAAATATTTTATTGATCCGGATACCGGGGTGCAAGGTGTCGGCAATGTCTATCAGTTGCTTTGCCTGATGCATGTGCAGGTTAACATCACCGTCATCAGCAATAAAACACAGAACATTTCTCCAGTCGCGCATTACTTTTCGGCTTTGGCTCAGGTAATGTTCGATTTTATCAACAGCTGTTTTGGCCTCTTCGGGAGTGACAACTGGCAGCCTTCCGATACCTATATCGAGGTCACCAACACAATTTAATCCGTCACGGTCGCTGAGAAGTCCGAAAAAGTCGTCCGTAACATAAGAACCCGTTAACCTAAGGGACTCATCTGATTCATAAGTAGGAACAAAATTTGTGTTTTCGTGAACCCTGTGTTTGTAATCGTATGAAGCATCTCCAAACAAGAGTAAATATCCGCTTTGGTACTCATCTTCAAAGGAGCCTCTGACATACAGCATGCGCATGAAATTCCTGATAGCAGCAATGTCCTGCGAGCCGGAAGAAAATTCATTATAGATTTGTGCGGGCGTGAGCACAACCACCTGCATGCCATCCCCAGCTTCGTGTAATGCAGCCAGCCTGTTTGCTTCTTCCAAAAAACCGGGATAGCTCACAATGACCATGTCAACATTTGAAATACTGTGCAGGTTTTGGTTGGGGATTTTTTCAAATGAAACGGGGCTGTAAGCATCCGAATGATTGAAGATAACAAATTCCAGTAGTGAATCGGTAGGCAGAACAAAATAAGAAAAGCCATCCTCAAAAAGATAATTTATATTTACCGGGTTATGCCTGTCGGTTATATTCCATATCACCTCATTTCCATCGGTTTGCGACAGGTTAAACCGGCTTACGTTTCCGGTGGCGGCAGACCCCGGATTTCGGAAAGCCATCTGGCTTCCTGTGTACCGGAGATCTCTTTCAGCATTCAACGTAATAAAATTGACCCAGGTAACGGATGTGGGATCATCCGCCAGATACTTGACAGTAACATCTACAGCATCGCTGTCGCTAAAAAAAGTAATGACCTGGTTGGAACTTCGCGCATAAAGCCCTCCATTAATACTGACTTTTGTTACTTTTACCGAGTCGATCAGCAATACTCCATTTACAAATACCTGGTAATAAGTATTGATAAATGAACGGGTCGCCATATCCACTTGCAAATACAGGGGCTCATCTGTAACATGGTTTGGAAACTGAAATGAGTAAGTCCGTTCCAGGGTTTCTCCCGTAAGACGTTCACCAAACCATTCCTTGCCAGAAAGGATCAGATTCTCCAGGTCTTTATCGTGTGTTACGTAGTCAACAAATTCATTGACTTCGACAGTGGGTTGCTGCACCGAACTTTCAAAGTTGGTCACTCTTTTGTCGTTACCCCTGTTTGTGGTTAAAAAATAATAAACCGTATCGGAGAACAAATTATTCCGGTGCTCAAATCGGGAACTGAAGATATTGTACCACCAAACAACAGACGACTGGGCATAAAACAAAATATAATCGTCCTGGTCGAAGCTATTGTCTTCGGCCCCGGCAATATAAATGGTGTTCTCTGTTAAATCATCAGGGCGGCTGCTAAAATTTGATTCATTCAGCATACCGTTATATGTTCCGAACAGGCCTATTTTGGAAACATCAAGCCCTCCGGGGTCAACACCCATACTTTGCAGGTTTTCATAAGTTATTTTATGGATACCTGTTTGCACAACTCCTATTTTATACCAGTCGCCAGAGCGCAAAACCGAATTGTCAGCAAAAAAAACTTCCCTGTTTTCACCTTTTTTCTGTATCTCGGCCGGGACAAAATTTACAGAAATAGTCATCTCCTTAATCAGCCTGATGATACCATCTTCACTGATCATGGGAACTATAAAAATACTGGCAGTTCGTCCCTCATATGCCACATGCCAGAGGAGCGAATCCTGTACGAGTTCTCCATCGGTGAGATTGGCCTGTTCATAAACCCGAAGCGTATCGAAAATAATGCTGTCGAAGCTCAGGTCACATGCAAACTGCTCTGATGGCAAGCCTATTTCTGCCGTAAAAACCGGTAACGATCCATACCTGTATTTAGTAATACTGTTCTCAAATGAAATAGTGTGTATTTCCTGGTTCTTAACCGTTTGTTGCACGCTTATATCATGCCAGTCTGGACGCACAGGAATTTGCTCCTGTCCGATGACCAGCGAAGGGAGTAAAACAAACAGTATGTAGTAAATCTGTTTCATTATAGTGAACCGCAAAAATACATTGTTTTAGTCAACTAACGGAGAAATACCAGTTTCGACACATCCTGTGCTGTTTCGCCGTCTTCTTTTCTAACAGTAACACGGTAGATATAAAATCCTTTAGCTATTCTCGCTCCGTTATCATTCAGGCCATTCCAGCTTATTGGTGGTGATTTATATCCTTCGGGGTTTATACGTGCTTCAATGGTTTTTATAAGTCTTCCGTCCATAGCGAAAATCTGGATTTTGACATCAAGGTCTTGCCCCGACTGGTTATGATCAAACACAAAACTTGTCTGATCGATAAACGGGTTGGGATAATTAATCAGATTTTCAATAATCAGATCACTCTCTGACATGACAATAAAATTGAGGTAGGCTGTTGACGAGTTATTGTAAATGTCCCACACCCGCAAACTCAATACATGTTGCCCGTCTTCCAGATTGCTGAATGGATAATTGATGGTTCCCTGCTGAAAGTTATTGATATCCGCTTCGTAATAATCATTAAGATTATACGTCATATTCTGGTCATCGTCAATTACTGCAAGAATGTCATGGCCAATCCCGTTTCCTGTGGTGTTAATCCCACTTTCATCATAAACAAACGCTAACAGATCGGGATTCTGGTCTGTTATGTCACCTGAAACAAAAGTTGTATCGTTCATGTAAGGCAGGATGTCAGGCCCTTCATTATCTTCTTCCGCTTCGTCATTAAACCCGCCAATAATGATATTTTCATAATATCCATTGCCATCTGTTGAATCATTACGCAGATAATAACTTATCCTTCCCACTCCGTATTTATAAGAAATATCTTTAGGCATGATAAACTCAAACATAAACTCACCGTTGTTAATTGCTGCCTTACCGTTAAATAATACATTTTTCCTAATTAAAAATGTTGTCGGACTGCTTTCATCTCCATAAGTAAGGATTTCGGCGAATTTGTCGTAAACAGTCGGGAAAACAAGCCCGTTAAAGTCGGTTAGCTTGTTGTTGTACTGATCCGTAACAATGCCTTCGACAACTACTTTTGACAGAGCCTGTAATGTGTCGTAGACGCCCTCTTCCACAACATGTGTATTAATTTTAACGGTTGCTGCTTTATGCTGCGTATAGGCAAGCTTCAGCGCAGGGTCTCCTATCAGAATGAACTTTGAATCGTTATCTCCACCCAGCACCTTTGAATTCATGATCACATCACCAAGACAAGGATAATTTCCATTTATTTTCTGAAAGATATTATTCTTGTAAATGGCCATATTTAACGCAAGATTCGAACTGGCAAACGTAGCCCTTGTCGTTGATAATAAAGCAATCCCTCCCCCGTCTTCGTTAAGAAAAACAAATTCCCCTGCCGATACACGTGTAGGGTCGTCATACCGTGTAAACTCACAGGTAGCCGTTATAAACAAAGATAACTTATTGTAATTGGTCCACGAGTTAATATCAGCTATTTGCATAAATTTCTCATGACCCAAACCGGCCTCACCACCGTGCCCTGAATAATTGAAAATTAAGGTGCCTTTTTCAATTCTGTCGTTAATGGCCTGGTTCATATCCGGTGATGCCTGCCCTCCTGTTGTAGCTATCTGTTTGTAAGCATCGAGGTATATTTTATCGATATTGTACACCGGATAGTTTTCATACAGATGGGATGATAATTGTTCGGCATGCCGTAGGTGCATATTATTTTCTCCGTCATCGGCCACAAAAGTGATCATGTTTCTCCACGGTTGCATCACTTCTTCCGTATTAGTAGCATAACGGATTGTTTTATCCACAGCAAGTGTTGCCTGTTCCGGGGAAGAGACTACAAAGCGGCCAATGCCAATATCCACCCTTCCCGATCCATTACCTCCCTCACCGCTATCCATATAGCCAAAATAGTCATCGCTGGCAATGGAGTTGACTATGTTCATTGATTCAATCGATTCCCAGCACGGAACAAAATTGGTGTTGTCAGATAAAATGTCTTTATAATCGAACGAGGCATCGCCGAACAGCAGCAGGTATTTGATTTCACGTCCGGGATCGCTGTTATCATACAGCATCTTTACAAAATCGCGAATGGACGTAATGTCCTGTGACCCGGAGGAAAATTCATTATATATCTTTTCCGGAACCGTAACAAAAGTTGTCATCTGGTCCTTTGTTCTGTGAAACTCAGCCAGCCTGTTGGCTTCATCCATAAAATCTTTGTGTGCAATAATCAGGTAATCGATATTTTTTAAAGCATGAAGATTCTGATTTTCCACCTGTTCTACAAATTCAGCCTGATATAAGCCGGCTCCATCATAAAAAGCAACGTATTGAGTTAGGGTGTCGGCAACGGCATCGAACTCCATTTTCCCTGACGAAAACTGGGTTTGAACTCGTTGGGCATTCACAGGGCTGCTAATGTCCCAAATGATCAGGTCAGCATCAGCACCGCTTATCCTGTAGCGGGCAACTTCAGCATTGTGTTCGGAAACAGGCTTACGAAACATCATCTGGTTGCCTGACATCAGCAGTTTCCTCTTTACATTCAATTCTATAAAATCGAGATAACCCGTTGAATTATTCGAATTTCTCCGGTATACTGTCTTCACTATTAACTGGTCACTCCCCGGAGTAAACGAAAAACTGGTGCTCCTAACCTTACCCAACTGGTAACGGTCAGATGACGAAACAACCCCCATAGTCAACGTCTTCTCCAGCTGATTATTGATGTATAAATCAAACGAATTCGATGAAAAAGCCCTTGAAGCAAAAGAGCAACTCATATAGCCCGATCCTGTTTCGGCAAGTAAGTTCGGGAAGCTAAACACAAATTCTTTTGATACATCGGCATCGTACACTTCGCCAAACCAAAGCCTGCCTGTGTTAAACAAATTACGTTCATCTATCTCGTGAAATGCATAATCTACGAAATCTTCAACGAGCATCTCGTAATTTCCTGCCGGTGGCTCAAGCACTTCTATTCTTTTAGTATCCTCCTGTAAAACAGTGATAAAATAATAGGAGTAATCATCGTAATAGTTTGTTTGAAAATTAAAGGTTTTTGTTAAGCCATTATATTTCCAGGTTACAGGGCCTTCACCATAGAACAGGATGTAATCATTCGGATCAAACGAACCGTCATTTTCTCCTACAACAACAATCGGATTTTGCACCAGATCATCGTGTCTGAATACATTATTAATTTCGGGTAAAATACCTCCACCATTTCCGAACACGGCAATCTTATGCGGATTGGCGGAAACATCAAATCCCATTGCCTGTAGTTCCTGGTACGTTATCTTAAAAATACCGCTTTTATCTATCCGTACTTTAAACCAGGAGCCTTCCGCTAATACCGAATTAAATTTTTGCTCCGGGCCATTTGTTTCTATTTCAGGAAGATCGTCAACAAAAATGATCACATCAAAAGAAACCAGTTTTTCAAATGCCGACAGCTCTTCATTCCATCTTACGGGCACCATCTGCACTTGGGCAAAAGGTTGTCTCCGGGCAATCATAATACGACATTGCGGAATTATTTTCACTTGCTTTTCAACATCCCGGCTTTCTACAAGTAATTGCTCAGCTTCCGACAGCGGAATATACACCTCGTTGCTGATTTCACAACTTAAGTGGGCATTTCCGGTATGTATGCGGTAATCTTTTATGAAAGTCGGTAAAACATCAAGATACGGATAGTATGCTCCGTCAAATGTTAAACGGGAAATCTCAAGTCCTTCTTCCGTAGTATATTTCTGAACATCTCCCCAGTCTATTTTTTCACTAAACCGGTAAGGAATAGCCTGAGTTGCAATAGTTACAAAAAGGAACAGGAAGAGAGTAAGAGATGCTTTAAAACGCTGCATGATATGTATAATCTAAATCAATAATAGTTGGTTATGAAACAGAATTAACTAAATAACGTAGTTTCATATAATTTATTTTGCATCTTTTTTGGGTGCATTTAAGACCTCTTAAACGTAGATCGATTTATAAAATATTGTAATATTGCATGTTTTAAAACTTGCTGTTTAATCCATATGCTTCCTGACAAGCTACTTCGTTATGTGTTTTTTGCAGGTATCTTATCCCTTGTAAGTGTTGTCAAAGCACAAGATCCTGAATTTTCGCAGTTTTACGCAAACCCTCTTTACTTAAATCCTGCTATGGCCGGAACCGCTGAATGTGCCCGGATCAATTTAAACTACCGGAACCAATGGCCCTCACTCACGAAAGCGTTTATTACATATAACATCAGTTATGACCAGAACCTGAGCTCCATCAACAGCGGATTTGGTATGTTGGTCACGAACGACCGTCAGGGAGACGGTGCTTTAAACACGACCATGGCCAGCCTGATATACACATACAATTTGCAGGTTACACAAGGCTTATATATCCGTTTTGGGGTTAAAGGAACCTATTACCAGCAACGTCTTGACTGGGACAAGCTGATTTTTGCAGACCAGATAAATCCGATCAATGGATCTATTGACCCCGTATCGGATCAGCCTCCACCCGAAAAATCGAATATTTCCACAGTAGACTTTTCAGCAGGAACTGTTTTGAACTACTATGATAAGTTTATGATCGGATTTGCTGCCGACCACCTGACCCAGCCTGATATTTCATTTTACGATAACTCATCCAATAAATTGCTTATCCGATATACAGTTCACGGCGGTGTAGCCATCAACCTGAGCAGGGGTACTTTAGGCCATATAAACTACTCCGATATCGCTCTGGAGCCCCATATATTATACATGCGTCAAGGTGATTTCCAGCAAATTAACGGAGGTTTATATGTTACCAGAAAACCTGTTGTTCTGGGTGTCTGGTTCCGTCATAATTTTCAAAATCCCGATGCTGTTGTCTTTCTGGTTGGATTATCATTTAAAAATATTAATTTTGGCTACAGTTACGACATGGGAGTTTCAAGCACCGGAGGGGGAGTTTTAGGAGCGCATGAGATCTCGTTCTCGTGGAATTTCTGTATTTTAAAAGAAGATAAAAAAAGACGCATTAGGGCAATAAAGTCACCTTTATTTTAGTTATTACAAAGCAGAAAAACACAAACACATTAAAAGATGTTTAGAATCAACAAGTTAACTATATTATTATTAGGCATTTTTGCTTTTGTTTTATTCAGCACTTCGTGTACAAGCAACAAAAGGTCCCGAACAACCGGTTGGGAATATAACAATCCGGCCAATGGCGGGTTTGAAGTTTCAGAATATACGGAACAATTAACCGGCCCCGGACTCATTCTCATCGAAGGAGGTACATTTACGATGGGCGCAACGTCTGAAACACCATTTTACGATTGGGACAATATGCCCAGAAAAGTTACCATCAACAGTTTCTATATGGACCAAACCGAGGTTAGTAACCTCGACTACCGGGAATATATTTACTGGCTCAACCGTGTTTATGGTGAGAGTTATCCTTCCGTGGTACAAAAAGCATTACCCGACACGCTTGTGTGGCGCGACAGGCTGGCATATAACGAACCATTGGTTCAAACATATTTCCGCCACCCTTCTTACCAGCATTACCCGGTAGTAGGTGTTTCATGGCTGCAAGCAAACGACTATGCCTCATGGCGTACTGACAGAGTAAACGAAAATATCCTAATTCAGGCTGGAATACTTGATTTTGACCCTGATCAGAAAGATGATAACAACTTTAATACGGACGCATACCTTGCCGGTCAATATGAGGGATTAGTTAATGAAGGTATGGAAGACCTCGATCCAAATGGAACAGGCATCAGAAATGTACGGTTTGAAGACGGAATTTTATTACCAAGATACAGGCTGCCCACCGAAGCAGAATGGGAATATGCCGCACTAGGCCTTGTAGGCAACACTTTATACAACAGGGTTGTTGAACGTAAAGAATTCCCCTGGAACGGTGGCGGCGTAAGAACCGATGAAGGAAAATATTACGGGAGTTTTGTTACAAACTTCAAGAGAGGGAGTGGTGACTACATGGGCGTTGCCGGTAACCTCAATGATGGTGCTGCTATACCCGCACCGGTCGGTTCCTACTGGCCAAACGATTATGGCCTTTACAATATGGGTGGTAATGTAAGTGAATGGGTATTGGACGTATATCGTCCGTTATCGCACCAGGTTGTTGCCGACTATAACCCGTACAGAGGTAATATTTTTAAAAATGTTGTGAAAGATGCTGACGGAGGCGTAGCTGAAAAAGACAGCCTTGGGCAGATCGTATATGCAGAAGTTTCACCGGAAGAGGCTGCTACACGCAAAAACTACCGGAAAGCTAACAACATTAATTACAAGGACGGCGATTATGAATCTACCATTCAGGCTGACTGGCTGGGTAACTTTGATGAAAAGAATGCTACCGCTCAAATGTATGATTATGGGGTTACTTCATTAATTTCCGACAGATCACGAGTTATTAAAGGTGGTTCGTGGAACGATGGTGTATATTACCTAAGTCCCGGATCGAGAAGGTTCCTGAATGAAGATGAAGCTTCTGCAACAGTTGGATTCCGCTGCGCGATGATTCGTGTTGGCAGCCCTGTTGCCGGAAAAAGATAACAAAAGACAATATTTCATAAATTTACCCCATTCATTGGAATATGCATGGGGTTTTTTATTTTTTATGCAACAACTTACGAAACTATATAATTATTTTCTGTCAACCGGAAAATGCTCAACCGATTCGAGAGATGAGGTGAAGGGCACGATCTTTTTTGCCTTGTCGGGGGATCGTTTTAACGGAAATAAATTTGCCGCTGAAGCACTTGACAAAGGCGCTGTACTGGCTGTGATAGATCAAAAAGAATACGACAAAGGAGATAAATATTTTCTCGTGGAAGACACCCTGAAAACTTTACAGGAACTTGCACGGCTACACAGATCTAACATAAATGCACGAATTATCGGAATTACAGGAACCAACGGGAAAACAACCACCAAAGAACTTATATCCTCCGTGCTTTCGACCAAAAAAAAAGTTGTTTTCACACAGGGAAATCTGAACAATCATATCGGTGTGCCGTTGACTGTTCTGACCATTACACCCGACACCGAAATAGCTGTAGTTGAGATGGGAGCAAACCATATTGGAGAAATTGACCTGTTATGCTCCATCGCCCGGCCCGACATAGGTATTATTACCAATATCAGCAAAGCACACATCGAAGGGTTTGGCTCACTCGAAGGTGTTGTAAAAGCCAAAAGTGAACTCTACGAGTTTCTGAAAACAAATCATGGAGGGGTTTTTGTAAATAACGAAGACCCCCTGCTGATGAAATTATCTGAGGGAATAGAACGGATAACTTATGGTTTCCATACGGAACAGTTTACATCGGTAATTGAGCAAACGAAACCGCTTTTAAGTTTACGGTGGACCTTCAACGGAAACAGCTATCCGTGCCCGTCAAATTTAGTGGGCAGTTACAATGCCGACAATATTCATGCGGCAATTGCTACCGGCATATACTTCGGCATTTCTCCTGAGAACATCAACAAAGCGATCACAGCTTACCAGCCGGACAACAACCGCTCGCAACTGGTCACTACAGAAACAAACCTCATTATCATGGATGCATACAATGCCAATCCCGTGAGTATGACAAATGCTATTGAAAATTTCATCGAATTTCAACCCGAAAACCCATGGCTCATTCTGGGTGACATGTTCGAGTTGGGTGAATCATCGTTGGCAGAACACCAAAAGATTATCGATCTCCTTAAAAAAAGCAGATTCCAAAATATTATTCTGGTGGGAAAAGATTTTCACACTTTACATAAAAACCACTCATTTATTTCCATAACCAGTTTACAGGAAGCGGAGAAATACGTGACTAAATACCCCATCCGTAATGCCAATATCCTGGTAAAAGGATCCCGAGGTATGCAACTGGAAAAATTACTTAAACATCTCTAAAGTGGAGAAGTATAAAGCTATCGGCATCATGTCGGGAAGTTCCCTTGACGGAGTAGACATTGCCCTCTGTACCTTCATCCGGAAAAGCGGAAAATGGTCCTTTGAGATCAACAAGGCAGCAACCTATCCGTATTCGGAAGAATGGCAATTAAAACTGAAGGAGTTGCACCGGAAAAGCAAATCAGAAATCGTAAGCACAGATATGGCTTATGGTCGTTTATTAAGCGAAATGATTAGCGATTTTTTAAAAAGTGAATCTGACAAACCGGATTTAATTGCTTCACACGGACATACTATCTTTCATGAACCCGAAAAAGGATACACACTGCAAATTGGCAATGGACAAATTATAGCAGATACAACAGGTATTTTAACTATTAATAATTTCCGGCAACAAGATATTGAACTGAGTGGGCAGGGAGCTCCTTTAGTACCCATTGGCGACGAACTGCTTTTTAACGATTATAATTTCTGTCTTAATATCGGTGGAATTGCTAATATCTCATTCAAAGAAAAAGAGCAACGTCTGGCTTTTGATGTGTGCCCGGCCAACCAGCTACTTAATTATCTCAGCAGGCAATTAGGTACTCCTTTTGATAAAGGTGGTGCTTTTGCTCAACTCGGCAAGTTGGATAAACAACTTTTTGATTTGTTGAATCAGGACACTTACTACCAAAAAAAACGGCCAAAATCGCTGAGTAATCAATACGTAACAGATGCGTTTATCAGCCAACTGGAAGTATCTGAAGCCCCGATTGAAGATAAGCTTTATACGGTTGTAAAACATATTGCATGCCAGGTAAACCGATCCGTGGCTCATTTGCCAGCCGGAAACCTCCTCATCACCGGAGGCGGAGCGCATAATAAGTTTCTGATAAAAGCTATTCAACTGGAAACAGGGTTGAATATCATTATTCCTGACGATTTGATGGTAGATTATAAGGAAGCGCTCATCTTTGCACTGATGGGGGTGCTCAGGAGGAAAAAAGAGATAAACTGTCTGGCATCGGTCACGGGCGCCAGGAGAGACTCTTGTTGTGGCATAATCCAGAAACCAGATAGTACACACCGGAATCCATAAAAAAAGCAGTACCAAATTGGCACTGCTTTTTATAATTCATTTTTATCTTATACGTGGAAGATAATCAAATCCTGCAGCCAGTAGATGGCAACACCTCCAAGGTATCCGATTAAAGCCAGCCAGCTGATTTTTCTCATGTACCATATAAAGTCTATCTTCTCTAATCCCATGGCTGCTACACCGGCGGCAGAACCGATAATCAGGATACTGCCACCTGTTCCGGCACAGTAAGCCAATAATTCCCAGAAAGCTCCGTCCTGAACAAAATGAGCAGCATAAGTAGGTTCGGCAGACATCTGCACCAAGGTTTCCGTCATAATCGGATACATACCCATGGCTCCGGCAGTGAGCGGCACATTGTCTACAATAGCCGATAAGATACCGATCACTGTATTTATACCAAATATATTGTGTACATGCTCATCAAGATATTCTGCAAGCAGCCCCAGATGCCCGGCAGACTGTAAGGCGGCAACCGCTGACAGAATACCAAGGAAGAAAAAGATTGTCGGAACATCCACTTTGCGCAATATTCCGATAACTGTCAATTTGCGGCGGTCTTCAATAGCTTTGTTACGGTGCATAACTTCTGTAGTTACCCATATAACACCAAGGCCAAACAACATACCCATATAAGGTGGTAAATGTGTAAACGTTTTAAAGATGGGGACAAACAATAAGGCTCCAACTCCCATGATTAAAAGCAATTTACGCTCACTGCTTGTGGTAAACTCCTTGGTTTCTTCTTCGGAAAACACAGGCCGTTTTATTTCTCCTTTCAGATACAAAGAAACTACTGCCAGCGGAATGATCATATTAAAGACACTGGGTATGAAAACCATAACAATAATATTTGCTGTCGTCACCTGTCCGCCAATCCATAACATAATGGTTGTTACGTCACCAATAGGTGACCAGGCGCCTCCGGCATTGGCAGCAATGACAATCATACTTGCAAAGAACCAACGTGTTTTTTTGTCGCCAACCAGTTTACGCAGCAGGGCAACCATTACAATTGTGGTTGTCAGGTTATCAAGCAAAGCTGACATGAAAAATGTCAGGACACTCAGTATCCATAAAAGTTTTACTTTGTTTTCTGTTGTAATTCTGTCGGTAATCAGCTTAAAACCCTGGTGCTGGTCAACTGTCTCCACAATCGTCATGGCTCCCAACAGGAAGAACAGAATCTCAGAGATCTCACCCAGATGCTCA
>Ga0209013_10001565_pt1 | contig 21045 bp, 19 predicted proteins | sample Cruoilmetagenom2_FD_187291 | JGI IMG/M metagenome (GOLD analysis project Ga0209013, IMG submission 187291) | Oil polluted marine microbial communities from Coal Oil Point, Santa Barbara, California, USA - Sample 2 (SPAdes) (version 2) | ecosystem: Environmental > Aquatic > Marine > Oil seeps ...
TTCGTATTTCATGGCATTGGTCTCCGCGCGCTCGAGTTAGCCAGCATCATTTGGCGGCCAGTTCTGCGTATCCGTCTTGTCAGCCCAGATCAGGAAGTTCGCGAGGTCGCGGATCTGCTCTTCACTGAGGTTGAAGTTGGGCATCTGGCGCCGGCCCTCGACCCCTGATGGCTGGGCTTCCATCCAACCTTTCAGCGTTGTGAAGGCATCCTCGGGTTCGTCGATAACCCCCCAGCGAGTCATGACGTTGCCGACTTCGGGCGCAAAGTAGGCCCCCTCACCGTGTAGGGTGTGGCAGTTGATGCACGAATACCTCTCCCACACGTGTTTGCCACGGGCGACCGACTCGGTCAGCGGCATTGAGGCGGTCGACGTGGTCGTAATATAGTAGTGACTGTGTATGGTCAGCCCAACAAAGATCAGGATGAAGAACAATGAGCCGCCGTAAAATATATTGCGGGCCATTGTTTTCGTCATTACTTCGCGCATGGCCGTTAGCCTCCTTGAGCCGGGAGATTGGTCCGCCGCATTCTTGCCTGCGGTTTCAGACTGCTGCTTAACGAAAGGCAAGTAAGCCGCCGTTTTCGCGATGAACGTCTTTGCAAAGGCCGCCCGAGCCGGCTACCGCTCATGCGCTGCCGTCGCCTCCAGCAGCAAGTGCGAGCGGCGAGAACGCTGCAAAGCTAGTTTTCCGAGCCGCGGGCTATTCAGCGGCAACGAGATGAGCCGCATGCAGGCGGAAAGCCTCCCACGTGTGGTTCAGAGCCGACACGCACCGGTCCATGAGTTCATCATCGTGGAACGGGCCAGGTGTAATGCGCAGCCGCTCCGTACCGCGAGGAACTGTCGGATAGTTAATCGGCTGAATGTAGATCCCGTGCATGTCGAAGAGCCAGTCCGTCGCCAGCTTTGTAAGAACCGGATCACCGACGTTTAGCGGCAGGATATGCGTTTCGTTTTCCATCAGCGGCAATTCCGATTCCCGCAACAACCGCTTCATCCTGTAAACACGCTCCTGATGTCGCTGCCGCAACTCGGGGTGGGACTTGACATAACTGACGCTTTCCAAGGCTGCGGCTGCGGCCGACGGCGGCAATGAAGTCGTGAAGATGAAACCCGCGGCGTGACTTCGAATGGCATCGATTGCTGCGGCGGATGCCGCGACGTAGCCCCCGATGCAGCCGAAGGCTTTTGCAAGCGTGCCTTCGATGAACGTCAGCCGGTGCGCCGCATTTTCCCGCTCCGAGATCCCGCCCCCCCGTTCGCCGTAAAGGCCAACGGCATGGACTTCGTCAAGGTAGGTCATTGCACCGTATTGGTCTGCGAGATCGCAGATCGCGTGGATTGGCGAGATGTCGCCGTCCATCGAATACACCGACTCGAAGGCAATGAGTTTCGGCCGCCCCTTGAGCTCGTCGAGTGCCAGCAGTGTCTCAAGATGCGCAAGATCGTTGTGGCGAAAGATTCTCTTTTCACACCCCGAGTGGCGAATTCCCTCGATCATCGAGGCATGGTTGAGTGCATCGGAAAAGATGACAAGGCCGGGAATAAGCTGCCCTAGCGTTTGCAGCGTGGCTGAATTTGAAACGTAACCCGACGTGAACAGTAAAGCCGCTTCCTTTCCGTGCAGGTCGGCTAGCTCACGCTCTAGTCGCACATGCAAGTTATTGGTGCCGGAGATGTTACGCGTTCCGCCAGAACCAGCCCCCATGTCCCGCATGGCCCGGCAACCGGCTTCGATCACTACTGGGTTGCGTCCCTGGCCAAGATAATCATTCGAACACCACACGACGACTTCGTCCGGGCCCGGACCGTGATTGCGTGCGATTGGATAGCGGTCGGCGATACGTTCCAGATCGGCGAATACACGATAGCGTCCTTCCCGATGGACGCGGTCCAAGGAAGCAGCGAAATAGTCCTCATAGGTCATCGCGAAGGCCCTCGGTGTCAGTTTCGCATTGTTCAAGTTAGTGTCTCAGCGAGAGCCGCGCTATGCCTGGGCAAAAGCTAAGAATCCTCGTTTAGGCGTGGCGAAGTCAGGATCGGCGCATAAATGAAGCTGAAAATCGTGAAGACGGCGATCCACAATCCTCCCGCCACGAACATCACCAAGTAATATCGATCAGGAAACGCGGAGATCCCAAGCGAACGCACAACCGCCGCCAATGCCAGCAACGCATACGCAATCGCAATCGGCCTTGGGACAACAAGAGCTCGGCCGGTGTGGCCCAAGGCGGCGCGGCTCATCACGGCCAGCGTCATCCCGCCGATCGCACCCACCCCGAGAATGTGTGACGCCGCGGCCTTGGTGAATGCGAGGCCGGTCCAATGTAATGCAAAGGCAGCATAGCCGGCGACGAGCATTGCAAAGCCGAGATGCAGGCTCCACAGGATCGGCTGGTCGAGAACCGCCGATGTTCGCCAACCCGCAAGCCGAAGTCCGTTCGTTACCGCGGCCACAGTAGCGACCGCAGCCAGCAATCGCGGATCGGGCCCGAAACAGGAGAGCAAGGCGAGCAGAATGCTGCTTCCAATGCCCAGACCATCAAGCCAAGCGTGTGTTTCCGGCAAGCCTGTTTCGCGTCCCACGCGCACTAAGGCATTGCGCGTAAAGGATGGAGTGAGGCGCCCGCCAAGTACGGTGACGAAGGCGGCCAAGGTCAATAGACCGGTCAGTAAGCCACTCGAGGCCGTATTCGTAGTTACATCGATCCATTCCAGGTGTGTCGTAACGTTCCCCAGGATCAAAAGAGCCAGCAGGCCCAAAAACATCAGGTTCTGCGGCTTCGGGCGCTTGAAGAGATTGAGTAAGATCTTTGCAGAAACAACCGGAATGAACGCGACGTCGATCAACATGACAAGGACGGCCGACAGCTCTGTTGAGAAGAAGACGGCGAGCCGTCCCAGCAGCCATAATGCAGCAATCGATGAAACGAATATCATTCGGCTCGGCGCCGCACCTGTCCAACTCGGCACGGCGGTCAACAAGAAACCAGCAACGACGGCTGCCCCGTAGCCATAGATCATCTCATGCCCGTGCCACTGATGCGGAGCAGGTGCGAACGGGACATAGGTCAAAGCAGCGCCTGCCGCATGGATGCCAAGCCAGCCCAGCCACACGAACATCGAGAACACAGCAAAGAGTGCAGCCGAGAGAAAGAAGATGCGGAGACCTTGGCTCAGAACGATGGGCCCGCGCGCCATGCTCCAGATGGGCTTCACGACACGCCCCTTCGGCCTGTTAATGCCAGATCACCGAAGCGGCGAATGCGGCCTTTGCGGTCCCGTCCGATGACGGCGACATCACCAATCGAGCTGGAAAGGTCGGCGACAGCTTCGAACGGTAGCACTGCGAATGCCGTGGACAGCGCATCGGCCGTTTGCGCGTCAGGCGCGAATACGGAGATACTCTGCCAGTAGCGTGGGCTTTCGCCCGTTCGGGGATCGATTAAATGATGACGCCATCTAGCAACGTCGAACAATAGTGATTTCGGTTCGCTGGTCGCAATTGCGACCTCGGCGACCGAGACGGCGGCTTTGGCGGCTGGAATGCCAACGGCGCGTGGCTGACGTCCAGGCAACCGCAATTCACCGGTGTCGATGACCACGTCATGGAATCCATGGTCCACCAGGATTTCTGTTACACGGTCAGCGATGCGGCCCTGCGCGATGCCGTTGAGGGTTAAGGCGGACCCGGCTTCGATGCTGATTGAGTTATCGGAAAAGCTGATCTTGGACCCTGCCGTTTCGATGAGCTCACGGGTTGGTTCGTTACCAGCCGCCGCTGCCTCCCATAACCGCTGCACGGTTGGATCGAACGCCCCTCCGGTTCTTGACCGCCAGTCGACGGCGGCATTTAGCAGGTCCCTCAGATCGCGGGATGGCGCGCTCAAGACCTGATCCTGGTTCAAGAGGCTGAGTTCCGATGTCTTTCGATGCAATGAAAAAAGCGACTCCAGCCGCTCGATCTCTTGCGCGACCGCTTCAAGTGCTCTGCTGGCCGTTTCCGGCTCGGAGCCGTATAGCGAGACGCGAGCTTCGCCTCCAAGCGCAGAGCCGTGCCAGACGTACCCGGGTTTCTGATCGCCGTTAGCGATCAAGGCGCCAACACCTCCAACCGCACCTGCTGCAAGTGCACAGACGATTAAGCGCCGACGTGTCAATTCCATGGTTGGCATTTTCTGTTCGGCTTGGTCCGACGACCGCGTTGATGATCTCGCGGGTTGGCCCGGACTGGCGGGTTTGCAAATAGCCCTGAGCTTCATAGCGATTACTCACGGCATGAAAGCTGGTGACGCAGCGCAGCAAAGCGCCGCGTGCCAAGGCTGCAACGTTACTTCTAAGAAGTCGCACCTTTTTTCGGAGTGCAGTCTAACAAAAGTCAAGTCGTGCACGCGTCGGCAATGCCTAGATGACGACTGTTATGCCAAACGCTTAGCAAGAGGAACGACGATGATTGGTAAAACGCATCGCAGCTTCGTAGTGAGCCTGGCTACAGGTGCCGCCTTGTTGGGCGCGGCAGCTGCGGCAGAGGCTCAAGACGCAAAACTGGCGCCCGTGCCGGAAATGTCGAAGGAAGCATTCGAGCAATCTAAGACACTCTATTTCCAGCGCTGTGCGGGTTGCCATGGCGTGTTGCGGAAAGGTGCGACGGGCAAGAGCCTGCTTCCCGATGAAACACGCAAACTAGGTCAAAAGCGCCTTGAAAAGATCATCACGCTCGGCACCGAAGGCGGGATGAACAACTTCGATGACATCCTAAACAAGGATCAGATCAAGAACCTCGCAAGCTACATTCAGAACGAGCCGCCGGTTCCGCCGGAAATGTCGCTTGCGATGATGAAGGAACGCCGCAAGGTCTACGTGGACCCGAAGGATTACCCGGACAAACCCTTGCACGGGCGTAACTGGGAGAACTTCTTCCTCGTGATCGAGCGTGACGTCGGCAAGGTTGCCATCGTCGACGGTGACAAGCATGAAGTCGTCGCGCACGTCGATACGGGTTATGCGGTGCACGTGCTGAAAGGCACCGAGCATCACAAGAAAGAGAAGGTCGAGAACCCAGGCCGCTTCTGGTACACGATGGGTCGCGACGGCAAGCTGACCAAGATCGATCTGTGGCAGACGCCTGACAAAATGCGCGTGGCGGAAGTCCAGGTCGCATACGATGCCCGCGACGTCGCTGTCTCCGGTGATGGCAAGTACATTGCTGGTGGTGGTTACTGGCCGCCGCACTTCGTTATCGTCAGGTCGGAAGACATGATGCCGATGAAGGTGATCTCCACGCGCGGCGTCAACGTCGACGGCGACTATATCAACGAAAGCCGCGTGGCTGCCGTCTACACGACGCCGAATGAATCGAGCTTCCTTATATCTGCAAAAGAACTCGGGCAGATGTGGCAGGTCGACTATACCGACCTCGACAACCTGCGCATCACGCAGATGAACACCGCAAAGTTCCTGCATGATGGGTTCTTCGATCCGACCGGCCGCTACTTCCAGATCGCTGCCAACGCCTCCAACAAGATGGTCATCGTTGACAGCAAGGATTGGAAAGCGGAAGCCCTGATCGACGTCGGCAAGCTACCGCATCCTGGACCAGGTGCCAACTGGATCGACGACAAGTGCGGACCCGTTGGCGGAACCACCCACCTGGGCGAAGGCAAGGTTGCTGTGTGGGGCAATGATCCCGACAAGCATGCCGATCAGGCCTGGAAGGTTTGCTACAATGTAGAATCCGACGGCCCCGGCCTGTTCATCAGAACGCACCCGAACTCGCCCTATGTCGTGTTCGATCAAACCAAGCATCCTGAGCCGGAAGTCCAGCAAGCTGTGCAGGTGCTAGACAAGAAGACCCGGAAGATCGTCAAGACGCTTGTGCCGACCGAGGACGAAGGCAAGGTTGCCGTCCACACGGAATTCAACAAGGACGGCACCGAGTTTTGGGTTTCCGTTTGGAACCGGAAAGACAGCTTGAAACCGAACGGCGAAATCGTCGTCTACGATTCCAAGACGCTGAAAGAGAAGACGCGCATTAAGGGTCTCTTCGCTCCAACTGGAAAATTCAACGTCTACAACCGCACGCATCACGTCACATAACGTGGCGGACGTCGAGCGGGCGGGCGGCACCTAATGCCGCCCGCCCAGTCCTTACCTCTCTCTATACATGATGTCCCGCGAAGGTCCGTTGATCGGGACCGATGGCGCCAGGAGCAAGCACATGGCATCGGACGATAAGGGCAACGGCCCAAGCAATAGCGGCTCGTCGGATAAGCCGACTTGGCGCGAATGGCAATATTGGAAGCGGATGACCCTGTGGGGTGTTCCACTGACGGCTGTTGCAATATTTTTCGTTGCCGGCATCATCTTCTGGGGTGGCTTCAACACCGCCATGGAAGCGACGAACACGATGCCATTCTGCATCTCCTGTCACGAGATGAAGGAGAACGTCTACAAGGAATACCGGACAACGATCCACTACCAGAACAGGACCGGCGTTCAGGCAAAATGCTCGGACTGCCATGTTCCCGATCCGTGGATCCATAAAATGGTCCGCAAGATCCAGGCGTCCAACGAGGTCTTCCACCACCTGCTCGGCAGCATCGACACGCCTGAAAAATTCGATAAAAAACGGCTCACCCTAGCCAAGAATGTCTGGCACTCGATGAAGGAGACAGACAGCCGTGAATGCCGCAACTGTCACACCCTCGAATCGATGAACCCCGAGTTCCAGAGACCTCGCGCACGCAAGCAGCATTTGGCTGCCATGAAGGCTGGCAACACGTGCATCGATTGCCACAAGGGCATTGCCCATAAGAGTGTCCGCGACCAGCTCAGCGACGAGGAACTCGAGGAACTCGAAGCACCGCTGAAGGCCTATGTTAAGGCCATTCCGGATACGTTTATCGAAGGCCTAAAGCGCGTTGAGGCGCGCGAAGCCGAGGAAGAGGCGAAAGCGCAGGAAGCTAAGGCTGCAGCCGAGGCATCCGCCGCCGAACGCATCAAGAGCGCCGTCGCAGCGGCCACAGCGAAACTTGAAGCGCAGGTTGCTGAAGCCAATTCCAAAGCGAGCGCAACTCCCGAGACCAAGGTTGCCGAGGCTGCGCCTGCAGCCGGGGGCGGCACTCCAGATAGTGGTGGCGGCAGCGCCGGTGGCGCAATCGACTGGGCCAGCATTCCAGCCAAAACTGTTTCGCTCTTTTATCCGGGGCAAGCCTCTTTCGAATGGGTCCTGAATGGTCGTGACCACGGTGGTTCGCGCGCGTTCCGAAAAGCGGGCGACAGATGCGCGGAGTGCCACGCCAAGGAAGTCAAGGACATGGGTGCCAAGATCGTCTCCGGTGAGAAAGCCGAAGCAACGCCCATTCCCAACAAACGCGCATTCGTCGACGTCAGCGTACAGTCGGCCTATGACTCAGAGAATGTGTACTTCCGGTTCCAGTGGCAGAATGCTGCTCACACGCCTGTGCCGTTCGTCGACGGCGGAAAGATGGATCCAAAGAACGAAGCGAAGCTCGCTGTGATGTTTGCAGGCGATGGTGTGGAATACGGCGATCAGGCCGGGTGCTGGGTCTCGTGCCACAATGACAGCCGCTACATGCCGGATGCGCCGAAGCCCGAGGCACTGGCGGCAAGTCCCGCCAAGGACGTGATCGACATGAAGGACGGCCTCACGAAGTATCTGGGCGAAAGCCGTACGAAAATAGAGATCAGAGGTCGCAACGGTGCCCCGCGCGGCGGCGGCGATAAGCTGAAGCCAAGTGACGAACTTGCTGAAATGCCCGGCAAGGGCATCTTCATGGACCTCATGCGGTATCGCTCGGGTGAAGGCAAAGACGCCGAAAACGGCGCGATCATCGCAGAGCGGACGATGTCGGGTGGCGTTGAGACAACAGCGAATGGGACGCTCGAGGGCGATACCTGGACCGTGATCATGAGCCGGCCGTTGAAGTCAGATAAGCCAGGCGACATCAGCTTCGAGCCAGGCAAGCTCTACACCATGAACATTGCTCTTCACGACGATTATACGGATGCCCGATTCCATCACGTCTCACTGGAACAGCGGTTTGGCATCGAAGCGGCTGACGCCGAAATCGCCGCAGTGAAGCAATAAGTTTTGATCGTGAGGACGACGACGGCGTCGTGTGATTGAGGAGGAGAATGCGAATGCCGACGTTCAACTCAATATACTTCGCTGCGTTTGCCTGCGTCGTCATTCCCTTTGCCTCCATCCCGAATTCAGCTGCGCTTTCCGCGACGGATGAGGAAAAAATCAAGATCTGCAAAAAGGCGGACGAGCGCTACAAGAAGCTCTACGGCAAGTCGATGGCCGAAGAGCCGGTGCAGGTCATCGCTATGTACAAATACACATTCTGTCCGCCGAAACTCGACGTAAAACGCGGCGGCAAAGTGCGGTTTATTAATCTGGATAAGCGCACGAGCCACAGCTTCTGGTTCCGCGATGCTGGTAAGCCTGAATCCGAGCGTTACTTCGGCGGCGAGGGTGCTGAGATCGAGATCGATCTTGAGCCCGGCAAACATAGGGTCTTGTGCGGACCACATTACGAAAGAGAGGGGATGATCGGCGAGATCACGGTCACGCCGTAGTAAGGGGGCCGGCAGGTGTTTATTGCGGTCCAAGAGAAGTCGTTCGATGCCGGCGAGCTTGCCTCGCGCCAAATCTCTAAGCAGCCTAATCTCATAGACAAAGAGCATATTTATGTACAGACCGCCGAACCTACGGGAATACGCATCGGGAATGCCAACCGGTTTCGTCTACCTCGTTGGTGCCGGCCCCGGTGACCCCGATCTTTTGACCGTCAAAGCTATGCGGCTTCTTTCGGCAGCCGAGGTCATCGTTTACGACCGGCTGGTGTCAGACGCGGTTCTTTCGTTGGCGAATCCGCAAGCTCGCATGATCCCCGTCGGCAAAAAGCCCAAATGCCATCCCGTCCCTCAGCAGGACATCAACAAGATCCTCATAGAACAGGCCTGGACCGGGCGCACGACCGTCCGCCTAAAGGGCGGCGACCCTTTCATATTCGGACGCGGATCCGAAGAAGCTCTGGCACTCAGATCTGCTGGTATCCGATGCGAAGTGGTCCCAGGGATTACCGCCGCGCAGGGTTGTGCTGCAAGTATCGGCATCCCGTTGACCCATCGCGGTCTGGCAACCGGTGTTCGGTTCATCACTGGCCATTGCCGCCAGGATCAGCCGCTCGAATTTGACTGGGACAGCCTTGCCGATAAGCAGACTACGCTCGTCGTCTACATGGGCGCAGCCAACATTGCGGAGATCTCCAAACGGCTCGTTGAGGCGGGATTGCCCGTGTCGACCCCCGTCTTAGCAGTTAACAACGGTACCACACCACGCGAACGGCGCGTCGTCTCCGACCTAGGTACGATGCCATCGGCAACCGCAAGGGCCAACTTCGAAGGCCCGGTTTTGTTCATCATCGGCGATGTCGTCTCACTCTATGCGAACCGAGACGTCTGCCCCATCGTGAACCAGGTCATTGCATTGGCGTCAGCCGATCCCATGGCAACTGTCCATGCCTAACGCGTGTTTTAAACGGATCCTATTTTTGGTACTTGTTTCGATGGCGCAGGCCTGGCCGGCCACCGCCGAAACCCCTTCACCAGCGCGCGCGAATGAACTGGAACGTCTTGTTCGCCAGGATTGCGGATCTTGCCACGGTATGACGCTTAAAGGCGGCCTTGGACCCGATATTCGCGCAACGGCTCTTGATGGTGCCGACCCCGAGGCGATCGCGCAGATCATTCTCAATGGTGTTCCAGGTACACCCATGCCGCCCTGGCGCCCGCTGATGAGCGAGGACGACGCACGTTGGATCGCAAACTATCTTTTGACGGTGAGCGATCGATGAAACATTTCTTGAGCGGACTTTTCATACTCGTGCTGGCGACCGTCATTGCCGCGACATTGCACGCAGACGACACAGATCTGCGCGGCACGGGCGACTTGGGCATTGTTATCGAGCGCGCGACGGGCTCCCTACTCATCATCGACTCGACAACACGAACAACCGTCAATCGTGTCGTGGGTCTGGGCGATCTCTCGCACGCCTCGGTGGTCTTTTCGCGCGATGCCCGCTTCGCATTTATATTTGGCCGCGATGGCGGTCTCACCAAGGTCGACCTGCTCACCGGAACCATTGCCGGTCGCGTCCTACAGGCGGGCAACGCGATCGGAGGCGCGATCTCCGATGACGGCACGCTCGTTGCCGTGTCGAACTATAAGCCAGGCGGCGTCCGCGTTTTCGATAGCCAGACGCTGGCACCCGTGGCTGATATCCCCGCGCAATGGTCTGGCGGACAATCGAAAACAGTCGGCCTTGTCGATGCCCCGGGGCGCAAGTTCGTGTTCACGCTGTGGGACGCCGGCGAAACATGGATCGCTGATTTTTCCAAAGGTGGGCAACCTCAGATCACAAAGTTCGCTGACGTCGGTGACCGCCCCTATGACGCCCTCATAACCGCTGATGGTCGGCACTACATTGCTGGACTGTACGGCGAAGATGGCTTGGCACTCATCGACCTTTGGGCTGAGCCCTTGCAGCCGCGGCGGATTCTCAACGGGTACGGTCGCGGTGAGGAGAAGCTGCCGGTCTACAAGATGCCCCACCTCGAAGGGTGGGCTCTTGCCGGAAATCGTTTCGTGCTGCCTGCCGTCGGCCGTCATGAGGTTCTTTGGGTCGATAGGAACAGCTTCGCGGAAGCCGGACGAACGGTAGTTCATGGTCAACCCGTGTTCGCCGTCGCACGTCCCGACGGCAGACACGTCTGGGTTAACTTCGCTCATCCCAACAACGACACCATTCAGGTCATCGACAGCCTCACCGGCAAAATCATCAAGGAATGGAAGCCTGGCCCGGCGGTCTTGCACATGGAGTTCACGGCACGCGGTCACGAAGTCTGGGTGTCGGTCCGCGACGCTGACGTGGTGCAAGTCTATGACGCTCGGACTTTCCAAAAGAAGGCTGAGATCCCCGCGAAGAGTCCAAGTGGAATCTTTCTGACATCCCGGGCGCACAGAACAGGATTGTGAGACATGGAAAGGGACGTTCGAGACTCTGTGGACGAGCAGCTGCTGGAGAAATGGCAACGCGGCATGCCTATCGTTCGTCAGCCGTTTGCAGAGATGTCAAAGGCTCTCGGCATTGACGAATCCGCACTCCTTGAGCGCCTTGAGAGGCTACAGGCGCTCGGCATTATTGCCCGGGTCGGCGGCGTCGTGCGGCCCAACACCTTGGGCGCTAGCACACTTGCGGCGGTTGCTGCGCCGGATCTAGAGGTCGATGATGTTGCAGGCATCATCGCTGCCGAACCTGGTATCAACCACGTCTATCTGCGCGAGAACGACTGGAACCTTTGGTTCGTCGTAACAGGACCAGATCGCGAAAACGTTGATGCAACTTTGCAGCGGGTCTCTGAGAAGACGGGTCGCCACGTGCTCGATCTGCGGCTCGAAAAACCCTACCACATTGATCTTGGCTTTGCCCTGACAGGGACCGAGAGCCGGCAGCATGAGTTTCAATCAACAGAGGGCCTGCAAAAATACGAGCCCCAACCCGGCGACCGAGAGCTGGCACAATGTCTGACGAACGGATTGCCGCTGGTTACCCGGCCATTCCAGGCAATCGCAGCTCAGGTTGACCGGCCGGAGGAAGAGGTCATCGCACGCATCAATGAGCTTTGCGATGTGAGTGTTTTCCCAAGGATCGGCGTGATTGTCCGGCATCGAGCGCTCGGCTGGCGTTCCAATGCGATGGTGATCTGGGATATTCCGGCTAACGATGTCGACCGAGCAGGAGCCGCTTTAGCCGCCGCCCCCGGAGTCAATCTCTGTTATAGGCGCACCCGTCATCCACGCGAATGGCCCTTCAATCTGTACTGTATGATCCACGCTAAAACGCGGGATGAGGCATTGCAGCTGCTGCGGCACGCATCCGAATCCGCCGGACTTGAACACACCCCTCGCTTGATACTTTTCTCGCTGCGCTGCTTTAAACAGACAGGCGCCTTGGTCGCACCAGACAAGGAGGCTGCATGATGTTGCAAAGCAAACCAAATCCTCCGATTGCTCTTGATGAGCTCGACCGGAAAATCATCAACCGCCTGCAGGACGCCTTTCCTCTCGTTCCAAATCCTTTTGCCCGGGTCGCCCTCCAAATAGGTTGCACCGAACAGGATCTGATCGATCGGGTGACGCGGCTGCGTGATCAAGGCGTCTTCACGCGTTTCGGTCCCTTCCTTGATGCAGCTGCGATTGGTGGTGACTTTTGCTTATGCGCGATGTCGGTGCCAACCGAACGCTTCGACGAGGTCGCTGAAATCGTCAACGGCCACCCAGAAGTCGCTCACAATTACGAACGCGCTCATGCCTTCAATATGTGGTTCGTCCTGGCGACCGAGACCGAACAGGAAATCGGCGAAACGGCGAACGCGATCGAGCAGGAAACGGGACTTTCAGTCGCTCGTTTTCCGAAGCTCGAGGAATACTTTATTGGATTCAGGGTGGCCGCTTAAGCATGTCTAAAAATGCAACAACACTCGACCCGATCGACCGCAAGCTGATCGAAGCAACCCAAGCGGGATTGCCGATCGCCCATCGTCCTTACGCCGAGATTGCACGCCGAGTAGAGCTAACGGAAGCCGATGTTATCGCTCGTTTGGAGCAATTAATCCGTTGCGGCGTTGTTCGGCGCATCGCAGCCGCCCCCAATCATTACGCACTCGGTATGACGGCAAACGGAATGACGGTTTGGGACATCGCTGACGAGTTCGTATCCGAGATCGGTCGTGACGTGGGCGCGCTTCCTTTCGTCACGCACTGCTACCGTAGACCGCGCGCACTTCCGGCGTGGCCCTACAACCTGTTCGCGATGGTGCACGGGACGTCTCGGGCTGAAGTTGAAGTCAAACGCGGAGAGATCTCTCGGCTAGTCAATTCAGTATGCCGCGGGTCGGATATCCTCTATTCCAAACGCATTTTGAAAAAGACGGGACTGCGATTGTCCCAAAATGGAGGCTGAGACTATGTTCCGCCTATCACATTATATGCAGCAGCTCCTCCGCCCAACGCCACCGCGCCGCCGCTCGGAGCCGATCCGCCCGGTCGTGATCTGGAACCTCACGCGCCGCTGTAATCTGAAGTGCAGGCATTGCTACGCGGTGGCGGCCGATCATCATTTTCCCGGCGAGTTAACCAGCACCGAGGCGAACACCGTGCTGGACGATCTGGCCGCTTTCAAGATCCCAGCGTTGATCCTCTCCGGCGGCGAACCACTGTCCCGTCCCGATACTCTAAATCTCGCGCGGCGTGCCAAATCGCACGGGCTCTACACTGCGTTGTCGACAAACGGAACTCCGATCAACGGCCGGTACGCCGACCAAATAGCAGAAATCGGTTTCGATTACGTCGGCATAAGTCTCGACGGTATCGGGGCCACCAATGACTGGTTCCGCGGGCAGGCGGGAGCATTTGAGGCGGCGCTCGCTGGTGTCCGAGCCTGCAAGGCCAGGGGGGTAAAGGTCGGCTTGCGCTTCACGGCGACCAACGACAACGTCGAGCAGCTTCCTGAATTGCTGGCTCTGGCGAAGGACGAAGGCGTCGAAAAATTCTATCTCTCACACCTCGTCTACGCCGGCCGTGGCAACAAGCACCGCACCGACGACACTGACGGATCGGTGACGCGAACGGCCCTCGACTTACTCATCGCTCGCGCCTGGGATGCGGTTCAGAACGGTGAGAGTTTCGAGATCGTGACCGGTAACAACGACGCCGATGCAGTCTATTTTCTGCGCTGGGTCGAGGCCCGGTTCTCCGCGGATACAGTTGCGCATCTGCGTAACCATCTCGAAGCCTGGGGGGGCAATTCATCGGGCTCTGGCGTTGCAAACATCGATACCCAAGGCGTCGTTCATCCAGACACCTATTGGTCCGATTACTCGATCGACAACGTCCGCAAGCGTCCATTCAGTGAGATCTGGCAAGACCTGTCGGACCCCATGCTTGCAGCACTGCGTACCCGGCCGCGTCCATTGAAAGGGCGCTGTGGTGCCTGCACCTATAAATCAGTTTGCGGCGGCAACACGCGCATCCGCGCTCTGCAATTGACTGGCGATCCCTGGGAAGCCGACCCGGCCTGCTACTTAAGCGATAATGAGATTGGCGTAGAAACTTCTGAGGCCATGACGGCCCCGGCCCCGCTCACCCCCTTTAGAGGCCAGAGCCATGATCCCACGCATCGCTTCGTTTAGCCTTTTCGTTCTCGCCGCCACATTGGCGCACGCGCAGACCCCTGCCGAGCAGCTCTACAGTGAGCACTGCGCGGGCTGTCATGGCGCCGACCGCCTTGGCGGCACGGGACCAGCCCTCATTCCCGAAACCCTGAGACGGATGCGCGGCCCAGCCGTCGCCAAGGTCATTATTAACGGCCGCCCGGCGACGCAAATGCCGGCCTTTTCCAGTGTGATGACAGGTGATGAAATCGCCGCCCTGGAAAAATACGTCAAGGCTCCACTGGCCAGCGTGCCGAGATGGACGGCAGCTGACATTGAACAAAGCCGATCGATTGCCGCTGATTACAAGCCAGCCACGCAGCCGGTCTTCAAGGCTGATCCACTCAACATTTTCCTCGTTGTCGAGACCGGCGATCACCATGTCTCGGTCCTCGATGGGGAGACGTTCGAGAGGCTGGTGCGTTTCCCAACCCCGTTTGCGGTACACGGCGGCCCCAAGTTTTCTCCCGACGGCCGGTTTGTCTTCATCATGTCGCGCGACGGTTGGGTACAAAAGTACGATCTTTGGTCGTTGAAGGAAGTCGGCCGTATTCGCGCCGGTCTTAACTCGCGTAACATCGCCATCTCCAAGGACGGCCGCTGGCTCGCGGTCGCCAACTATCTTCCTCGAACGTTGACAATCTTGGCGACGATTGACCTGTCGGTTGCGCGCATCTTCGATATCGCCGACAGCGATGGTCAGCCCTCGCGTGTGTCTGCCGTCTATCAGGCTCCGACGCGGGACAGTTTCATACTCGCTCTCAAGGATGTCGCCGAGATCTGGGAAATCGCGACCAATCCAAACGCCGGACCTGTCCACGAGGGCTTTGTACGCAGCGACGAAAAGCGCAAGGTCGAAGCGCTGCCGTCATCGGAAGGCCTGTTTGCGCGCCGCCGCATCAAGGTCTCCGAACCTATCGACGACTTCTTCTTCGATCCGCCATACCGTCACCTCATCGGCGCCGCCCGTGATGGCAGCAAGGGTGTCGTCGTAGACTTGACGGTCGGCCGTGAAATCGCTGAGCTGCCGCTTCCGGGCATGCCGCATTTGGGTTCGGGAATAAGCTGGATGCGCGATGGCCGCCGTGTGATGGCGACACCTCATTTAAGAGAGGGAAAGCTCAGCGTCATTAGTGTCGATGATTGGGCCCCCCTTGCAACCATTAAGACCGAGGGGCCGGGCTTTTTCCTGCGGTCCCACGAAAACTCGCGATATGTCTGGGCCGACGTCTTCTTCGGCCCGAACAAGGACGCGATGCACATAATCGACAAGCAGACGTTGAAGATTGAGAAGACCTTGCGCCCGGTTCCCGGTGCAACCGTGGCTCATGTCGAGTTCGACCGGTATGGCCGTTACGCGCTTGTTTCGGTCTGGAAGGATGATGGCGCCGTCATCGTCTATGACGCCGAGACCCTCGAAGAACTGAAGCGGCTGCCGATGCGTAAGCCTTCTGGTAAGTATAATGTTTGGAACAAGATCACGTTCTCGGAAGGAACGAGCCACTGATAGTGAGCCGCTGGAGACCCTCGTGAGCGAAGCAACTCTTGCCGTTATTGTCGCGCACGGCGCACCAAGTGATCCCGGCCCCCTCGATCAAGTTGTAAAAAAGCTCGCAAAGCGGGTTGAAGCGTTTACACACGGCTATCATGTCGTCGGGGCCACGCTCGCGATGCCAGGATCGCTGGAAGCAGAGCTCGGACACCCAAGACCATCGCAGACAACGGTGGTCTACCCATTCTTCATGAGCACTGGATGGTTCGTCAGCAAGGAATTGCGCCGGCGCGTATTATCGGCATCAGACAAACCCGTCGACTTTCTACATCCGTTTGGATTGGATCGTAGTCTCTCCGCTCTTTGCATTCAGCGTGTCAGTGAAGCCGCCAAAGCACGCGATCAGGCACCGGATGCGACGGTTCTCGTTCTTGCCGCGCATGGTTCGCAAAAGGGGCCGGCCTCGGCCCAAGCGGCGCGTGCCATCCAGGAGAGCATCACAGACACCGGAACTTTTGCGGAAGTGCGCTTGGGCTTCGTTGAGGAAACTCCGACGATTTCGCAGGCCGCAGCCGGCCTGACGAACATGCCTGCCGTGTGTTTGCCTCTCTTCGCCACGACAGCCGGTCACGTGCAAGCAGACATTCCCGAGCAGCTTGCTGCCGCGAATTTTCAGGGAAACTTGATGCGGCCGATTGGGGAGGACGACGAAGTTCCCCGCCTCATTGCTGCAGCCTTGGCCAAAGCAAACCGGCCCGCGGGATAACTGGACCAGTGAAGCGAACCTGCGTTGCGCGTTGAGCTGTCACTCTATGATTTGGAATGCTCCGCGTTGTTGCAGCTGATGCGCCCAAAGCTGGCTGCGATTGCCGCCCCGAATAATGCCGCGTAGGCGGAAACATAAAGCCAGAGAAGAAAAGCGATCGAGCCCGTCAAGGCTCCGTAAATCGAACGCCACGACGCTTTCTCGGCGTACAAATCAAACAGTGCAATTGCCAGAATCCATGTCAGCGCCCCTCCTATTGCGCCCTTCAGGCAATCCATTGTCGAGGCGGTCGACCGAGCCAGAGTGACCCGGTATATCGTCAGGAGGCCTCCGCATATGCCCACGCCGGCAGTGCACCAGATGAACATCTCGGTCTGGATGTAATCGATCGGGCTCCGCGCAAAACTACTACTCTCCGCAGAAACGATGCGAACTAAGACAATGTAGCCCAGCATCGCGCTCACAATGATCCCGATAAACAGGAAGCTGAGCAGCAACGACTGAAATTGATAGCCAACAATGCCCGTTTGGTTCTTTTGTCCAGAGACAAGGTAGATGCCGGAAATAAGCGCCTTCCAGCCGGACATGGAGCTCCAAACCGTTAGAGCTGTGGCCAGCATAATCGCCGGCGTCAAATGATGGGGAGCTGATCTCGCCAGCGCAGAGAGCTCTATTACGATCAGGTCGTAGACACGGCTTGGGACCACATGTTTGACGGTGTCGGCGAGAGCGATGGTCTCCTCAGGAACCGATACGAATCCGTAGATCAAAACCGCCAGAGCCAGCGTTGGAAAGATTGACAAGACACCGAAGAATGCCAGCCCACCGGCTAGCACCGGTACATCCCGTTGCCATAGACGATCGGCAGCGTGCCTCAAAACCTCAAGCAGCAAATCGAAACACTCGCTTCAAACACTTGAACTAGAAACCCCAATCAATCGTGCCGCGTACTGCAGCAGCCAATCATTCCGTTGGGTTTCCGAATCCGGATAAAAATTACTGCCGGGTCTGATCAAGCCTATTTCGCGTCCTCTATACGGACGAGGGTCAACCCAATTAAACCCACAATGAAAATCATTGCAGATCTTAACTCCATGCTTCTCATGGAGCGCTGCCGTCCAATCGACAGATCGGCCTTGCCGATGCCGATGCGCGTTGCGGCCGAGACACTAATCGATTACCACCGGCCTGGTTCAACGTCAAAACCGCCCCCCGCAGCGGTAGGCGCCCTGAGAGAGGAAAGCTGACACGATGACTTCTCAAAAGAACGACGTGCCGTCGCGAAGCCCTAGCAGCCACCAATTCTCCAACATGGTCAGCGACTTCCTCGCGATGGAGACGGCCGGCGGGTTCGTTCTCGTCATCGCGTCGGTTCTCGCGTTGATATGTGCGAACAGCGTTCTAGGGCCGGCGTACAATTCGTTCTTGGACACGCGGGTAGCCATTGAAATCGGCGCTCTGGAAATCGCCAAGCCACTGCTTCTCTGGATCAACGACGGTCTTATGGCCGTGTTCTTCTTCCTGGTCGGACTTGAAATCAAGCGCGAGTTCAAGATCGGGGAATTGTCGAGCTTCAAACAAATCAGCCTTCCCGGGATAGCCGCCATTGGCGGCATGGTTGTCCCCGCGCTGATCTACGTCGCAATAAACTGGGGCTCTCCGCAAAACCTGAATGGTTGGGCCATTCCGGCAGCAACAGACATCGCCTTTGCCCTGGCCGTGTTAGCGCTGCTCGGCGATCGCGTGCCGTCATCCCTGAAGGTGCTGCTGCTCGCGATCGCGATCTTCGATGATCTGGGTGCCATCATCATTATCGCAATTTTTTACACCTACCAGCTCTCGCTGCAGTCGCTTGCACTCGCGCTTCTCCCGCTCGCTGGCCTCCTCATTTTAAATTTACGTGGGGTGACGAAAACCGCGCCCTACGTTGTGCTGGGTATTGTTCTGTGGGTCTGTGTTCTGAAGTCGGGTGTTCACGCAACGCTGGCGGGTGTCATTACCGCGATGGCGATCCCGCTGATCAAGCCGCAAGGCTCCTCCCACACGCTATTAGAGGATTTGGAGCATGGACTGCACCGCTGGGTCGCGTTCGGTATTCTACCGCTATTCGCTTTCGCCAACGCCGGTGTGTCGTTCGCCGGCATCAGCCTGGAAAGCCTTGTAGAACCGGTCAAACTCGGGATCTCGCTCGGTCTGTTTATCGGCAAACAGATCGGTGTGTTCGGCCTCTTATGGCTCGCGATCACACTCGGCCTGGCAGCCATGCCGAAAGGCGTCAACTGGATGCAGCTCTATGGGGTGTCGCTGCTTACCGGCATCGGGTTCACGATGAGCTTGTTTATCGGCTCACTGGCGTTCGAGCATAGCGACTTTGATGCGCCGATCCGGCTTGGTGTCATCGTGGGGTCGCTACTCAGCGCCGTTTTCGGCTTTGCCTTATTGAGTTACGAGGGCTCGAGCAGGCAGGCTGCGAAAGCGCCGCCAGGACAGTGAGGGCAGGTCTTAGTGTGATGCCCGAGGGGATTTGCCTTAAGCCGTTTGCCATCACAGCCGAAGCGCGTTCTGCACAGACGACAACGCCGTTTGTTTGCAGACGCGCTTCGCCGCCGTTTCGGATGCGGGGAGTTACCAGCATTCGAGACGGAAGCTGGTAGGCTCCCATCTCGAATAAGCACACGCTAAGGGGTGACCACAGCCTGGTACATGGATGACGTCTTTGGTGCGGCCGTCGCGCGAAGCTCCCCGTCACGATCGTAAAGATCATTGCGGAACTGCACGCGGCCGTTCTCCACCCATGCGGTAAGATAAATGAAATGCACCGGAACGGACTTGGGTAACTTGATTGTTTTCCGCTTGCCGGCGGCAATTGATTGCCCGATTTTGTCGCGCGTCCAGCCCTTATGGCCATCGATAAGCCACGCCGCGATATCAAGCACCGACTGAACCCGAACACAGCCCGCGCTGTAGGCGCGTTCGTATGCGTTATAGAGCTGCTTCATAGGCGTATCGTGCATGTAAACGATGTGCTTGTTAGGCATGTCGAGCCTGACGACACCAAGGGCATTAAACGCTCCGGGGTCTTGCCGAAAAACGTAGCGTTTCGTTTGAGGTCCCCACCAGTTTACCGTCGAGGGATCGATCTCTTCTCCGCCGAACGACGAGAATACGCGGATGCGTTGTTTGAACAGGTAGGCAGGATCCTTGCGGATGGCAGGAACAAGCGCTCGCTGTGCGATGCTTCCCGGAACATGCCAGTAGGGCAGCAGATTGACAGCGCGGATCGAAGCACTGACCGTAGGTGTTGGCGTCTGCCGTTTGCCGACAATCGTCTTGCTGGTAATCTCCACACGTCCATTGGAAATGCCCTGCACTTCAAAGCTTGAAGCGTTCATCAGCAGATAGCGCTTGGTTGTCAGTTTCGGCAACAGCTCTTGCATCCGAGCTAGGTTCGAGCGCAACTGCTTCAAACGGTAGTTCACCGACGCGTTGAGCGACCGCAACGTAACGCCGAAAACTTTGCCCGTGGGTTGCAGGCCGTTGCGGACCTGGTATCTGATCACTGCTGCCTTGACGTCTTGGTCAAACTCATAGGCGTCAGGAATATTGGCCGCCAAATCACCGGTGGATTTCAATCGCCGACGCAGTGTCAGCACGTTCTGGTCGCTGTCGCCTGGGCGAAGTGAAACCCGCCCTGGCAACATCGGCCAGCCACCAGCCTGTGCAATCCGTTCATAGTACTGAATTGCAGCGCTGAGTTGCTGCACCGCTTGCTGGCTGACGAATAGGTTGTTCGTTGGCGGTGGTGGCAAACGACTGCGAGACGCCACCGCAACGCTGTGAAAAGAACCAGCGAAAACCACAACACCAAAGAGCCAGTAAATCGAACGAATTCGTTTCAACATTGCATAAACCTAACGCTACTTTTCAACCCAACCGGTGACACTCACCACATCGGCGGTGCGAACAATAAGCCGCCTCTTTTCCAGAGTGCATTCATGCCCCGATCCATGCCGATCGGGCTGGATTTTCCAATGTTTGCTTCGAAGACTTCGCCGTAGTTCCCGACACCGGAAACAACGAGACGCAACCAGTTATCGGTAAGCCCAAGCCGTTTGCCGCTTTGGCCCGCACCATCCACCAGCCGCTTCATGTCACCGTCGAGGTCGCCTTCCGCACTGGCCTTCTCCCGCGTCAGCCGGACTTCCTCTGCATTGATCAAACCCGCGAGCGTCCAACGGACAATCTCAATCCACTCGCGGTCGTCTTGGCGGACGACGGGCCCCAACGGTTCCTTCGAGATCGTTTCAGGAAGTACTTCGTGTATGTCGGGAGCAGCAAGCCCGGCTCGGTCGGAAAGAAGTGCTGAGCGGTCCGCCGTGTACGCATCGCACGCACCAGCCTCGTAGGCGGCGAGGAGTTCGGCTTTGTTCACGAACACGATCTTCTCGGACTTGATCTCCAAATTCTTAAGGTAGTAGTCGAG
>Ga0209013_10001566_pt1 | contig 21034 bp, 18 predicted proteins | sample Cruoilmetagenom2_FD_187291 | JGI IMG/M metagenome (GOLD analysis project Ga0209013, IMG submission 187291) | Oil polluted marine microbial communities from Coal Oil Point, Santa Barbara, California, USA - Sample 2 (SPAdes) (version 2) | ecosystem: Environmental > Aquatic > Marine > Oil seeps ...
GGAAGCTCGACCACACCGAGGTCGAGGGGCTTGCCGATTTGGTCAGCGCGGAGACGGAGGCGCAGCGGCGTCAGGCCCTCGCCCAAGCCGACGGCGGTCTGCGGCGCTTGTACGAAGGTTGGCGCGCGGAACTCTTGAAGGCGCAAAGCCTGATGGAGGCGGGGCTCGACTTTTCCGACGAAGCGGATGTCGCCGCCGACGCGGCGCGTCTGGCCGGCGAGGCTGTGGAGCCTTTGCTGCACGCTCTCGAAGCGCATTTTGCGGACCATAGCGGTGAGCGTCTGCGGGACGGCTTTCGGGTTGTGATCGCCGGACCGCCCAATGCGGGCAAGTCTTCGATCCTGAATGCGCTCGCCAAGCGCGACGTCGCCATCGTCTCGGAGGAAGCGGGCACCACCCGGGACGTGATTGAGGTGCATCTCGACTTGGGCGGGGCCCCCGTCATCGTTGCCGACACGGCAGGCCTTCGCGAGGGCGGCGGTGAGGTCGAGGCGGAAGGTATGCGGCGTGCGGTCCTGCGCGCGTCGTCCGCGGACCTGGTGCTTTGGATTGCCGATGCCCGGGATCCTGTCCCTGTGCAGCGCGAGCGGTTCGGAGGTGTCCCGATCCTGGCGGTGGCCAACAAGGCCGACCTTGTGTCCGAAGGCGCGTCGAAGCCCGGCTCCCAGCCAGGGATCGTGGTGTCGGCCAAGACGGGCCAGGGGCTTGAGGGGCTTATCGGGGAGCTTGGACGGCGTGCCGCGGAGGGTTCGGAGGATCGCGGTGCCTCTCCGATTACAAGAACGCGGCATCGCGTCGAACTTGTGTCAGTCCGGGACGCCCTGAAACGTTTTGTTAACCATGATCTCGATGCGGAGCTTCGGGCCGAGGAATTGCGCATCGCCGCGCACCATCTGGGCCGCCTCACCGGCCGGATCGACGTTGAGGACATCCTGGGTGCGATCTTTTCCGAGTTCTGCATCGGCAAGTGACCGGCCGCATGGGGGATTTTGCGCCGCATCGCGAATAATGATTCACGTGAAACGTCTCCGCAAATCGAGGGCGGATTGATTCACGTGAAACATCGGATTTGCGCGGCTTTGACGGCAGGCCACGGAGCGACTACTTAGCGCCCATGAGCGAGCCGCAGTCCAACACGACCTACGATGTCATCGTCATTGGCGGCGGCCATGCCGGATGCGAAGCCGCGGCCGCCGCTGCGCGCCTCGGTGCGCGTACGGCCTTGGTGACGCATAAAGCGACGTCCATCGGTGAGATGTCCTGCAACCCCGCTATTGGCGGATTGGGTAAGGGCCATCTCGTGCGCGAGATTGATGCGCTCGACGGTTTGATGGGACGCGTGGCCGACGCGGCCGGAATCCAGTTCCGCATTTTGAACCGAAGCAAAGGGCCGGCCGTCCAGGGCCCGCGCGCGCAAGCCGACCGGAAGCTCTACCGCCAGGCCATGCAGGCCGCGATCGCGGGCACAGACAATCTCGAAGTGGTCGAGGCCGCGGCCGAAGACCTCGTCGTCGACGGTGGCCGCGTCGAAGGGCTCATGACTGCCGACGGGCGCCGCCTCACGGCCGGTGCGGTGGTTCTCACCACGGGTACGTTCCTGCGCGGTCTGATCCATATCGGCGACACGCGCATTCCCGCCGGGCGCATGGGCGAGGCCCCTGCTCTCGGGTTGTCCGAGCGCCTCTACGGGCTCGGCCTGCGTATGGGCCGGCTCAAGACTGGAACGCCGCCTCGCCTCGATGGCAAGACCATCGATTGGGCGCGGCTTCAGGAGCAGCCCGGCGATGCGCCGCCCGTCCCGTTTTCGTTTCTGACCGAGACGATCACCACGCCGCAGATCCCCTGCCACCTCACCTATACCTCTGAGGATACTCACAGAATCATCGAGGCGAACCTGTCGCGCGCGCCGATGTATTCCGGTGCTATCGACAGCGTCGGCCCGCGCTATTGTCCCTCGATCGAGGACAAGGTGGTGCGCTTCAAGGACCGCGCGAGTCACCAGATCTTTCTCGAGCCGGAGGGCCTCGATGACGACACGGTCTATCCGAACGGGATTTCGACCTCACTGCCCGAAGATGTGCAGCATGCGTTCCTCAAGACCATCGCGGGTCTTGAGAATGTTCACGTGAAACGTCCGGGCTACGCGATCGAGTACGATTATGTGGACCCGCGTGAACTTCATCCGAGTCTCGAGACGAAGGCTGTTACGGGCCTGTTCCTCGCCGGTCAGATCAATGGCACGACCGGTTACGAGGAAGCAGGAGCGCAAGGGCTCGTCGCGGGGCTCAACGCGGCCAAGACCGCCTCGGGGACGGAAGACCGGTTGGCGGTGACGCGGGCCGACGGCTATCTCGGGGTGATGATCGATGATCTCGTGACGCGCGGCGTCACCGAGCCCTATCGCATGTTCACCTCCCGCGCGGAGTACCGGCTCATGCTGCGGGCCGACAACGCGGATCAGCGGCTGACGCCGTTGGGCTTGGCGGTGGGCTGCGTGGGCGCCGAACGGCGCCGCAGCTTCGAGGCGAAAGCCGAGCGGCTCGCGACAGGCGCCGCGCTCCTCCGCGACCTGACACTGACGCCCAACGAGGCCGCGAAGGCGGGGCTTGCGATCAACCGGGACGGCCGCAAGCGCAGTGCGTTCGATCTGCTCAGCTATCCGGAGATCGATATCGCCCGTCTCGCGCAAGTCTGGCCCGAGATCGGCGCGCTCGACGCGGCGACCGCATCGCAGCTCGCCATCGACGCGCGCTACGCCGTGTACATCGCACGGCAGGAAATGGACGTTGCAGCGTTCCGCAAGGACGAGGCAATTCCGATCCCGCCGGACTTCGCGTACGACGCGCTGTCGGGCTTGTCGAACGAGCTACGGCAGAAACTGACCTGCCATCGGCCGGCAAGCCTCGGGCAGGCCGCGCGGCTCGATGGCATGACGCCGGCGGCGCTGATGCTGCTGCTCGCCCACGTCAAAAAAGGCGTGAGCGCAAAAAGCGCATGAACGCCGATGGTAAGCGGGCGCGCCTCGCCCAGGGTCCGGAGTCGTTCGCGGAAGCCTTTAAAGTTTCACATGAAACAATCCACAGGCTAGAGGCCTATAGGAGCCTCCTGGAGCGCTGGCAGAAAACGACTAATCTCGTGGCGCCATCCACGCTTCGGCAAATCTGGAGTCGCCACTTTGCCGACTCGGCGCAGTTATCAGCCCTTGCGCCAAAGGCGCGACTCTGGCTCGATCTAGGCTCGGGCGGCGGCTTCCCAGGGTTGGTCGTTGCGATTCTCAGAAGCGGGGATCCGGACTTTCGCATGCACCTCGTCGAATCGAACCAGAAGAAGTGCGCGTTTCTCGGCGAAGTGGCCCGGACCGCCAAGGCCCCTGTGGACATCCACCCAATGCGTATTGAACAGTTTGCGGAAAACGCCCAAAGCCTAAGACCAGACTTGGTCAGCGCCCGCGCGCTAGCGCCGCTGCCCCGTCTGCTGGAACTCGCCGAACCGTTTCTGCGAGACGAAACCCGGGGGCTCTTCTTGAAAGGTCGCGAGACAGACGCCGAGATCAAATCCGCCGAGGTGCGGTGGAGCTTCGATTACGCCAGCCATCCCAGCCTCACGGCCGAAGACGCGCGGATCGTCGAGATCACGAATTTGCGCCGGAGGTCCGTATGAGCAGACCCACCATGCGCATCTTGGCGCTTGCCAACCAGAAGGGCGGCGTCGGCAAGACCACCACGGCGATCAATCTCGGGACGGCCCTCGCCGCAGTCGGCGAACGGGTGCTGATTGTCGACCTCGATCCTCAGGGCAACGCTTCGACCGGGCTCGGCATCGAACAGCGGGAGCACTCAACTTTCGACGTGCTCACTGGCGATGCCTCGATCCTCGATGCGAAAGTTCCAACACATGTGCCGCGGCTGTCGATCATCCCGGCAACCATCGACCTGATGTCGTTCGAGCGAGAAGTCGGCGACACGGGTGGCAAGCATTACCGTTTGCGCGACTGCTTCGCCGAACTAGCGGCCCAAGAGAGCGACGATCAGCGTACGACCTACGTTTTGATCGACTGCCCGCCCTCGCTCAACCTGCTGACCTTGAACGCGCTGGCGGCAGCGGACGCCGTGCTGGTGCCGCTGCAGTGCGAATTCTTCGCACTGGAGGGATTGGCGCAGCTCCTGAGCACAGTCGAGGAGATTCGCGGCCGCCTCAATCCGAAGCTGCGCATTCACGGCGTGGTGCTGACCATGTACGACAAGCGGACCAGCCTGTCGGACCAGGTCGTGGAAGATGTGCGGGCTGTCCTCGGCGAAAAGGTCTACACGACCGTCATCCCGCGCAATGTCCGCGTGGCCGAGTCGCCCTCCCACGGTAAGCCTGTCCTTCTCTATGATTACAAATGCACAGGAAGCCAAGCCTATATCCAGCTCGCCTCGGAGGTCATCGAGCGCGAGCGGCGGATTAAGGCGGCATGATGCGGGGGCGGTACATCGCCGCCCGGAATTGGAGACCAAAACGATGGCAGTGAGCGCACAGAAAAAGCGATTGGGCCGGAGCCTCGCCTCCCTGATCGGAGACGAGGCGGCCGAGGGCGGCACGTCCGACGATCAGCGGGCGGTGCCCCTATCGGCGTTGAAGGCGAGTTCCTATAACCCGCGGCGTGATTTTTCAGATGCACAGCTCGACGAGCTGGCGGCCTCCATTCGCGAGCGCGGCCTAGTGCAGCCGCTGGTCGTCCGTCCCAAGGGCCGCGACACCTACGAGATTGTCGCCGGCGAGCGGCGCTGGCGTGCGTCGCAGCGGGCGAACCTCCACGAGGTTCCGGTAATAATCCGTACACTGACGGATCAGGAGGCGATCGAGATCGCCATCATTGAGAACGTGCAGCGCGAAGACCTCAACGCCATCGAAGAGGGTGAGGGCTACCAGGCGCTGATGCAGGGCCATGGCTATACCCAGGAAGACCTCTCCAAGGTGATTGGCAAGAGCCGCAGCCATCTGGCCAACACGCTCCGCCTCCTGAAGCTGCCCAAGGCCGTTCGGGACCTCGTCCGCAACGGCGATCTGAGCGCGGGCCATGCGCGCGCGCTGATCGGACGGGACGACGCCGCCAAGCTTGCAATACGCATCGTCAAGGAGGGGCTCACGGTCCGCCAGGTAGAGGCGCTGGCCCAGGAGCACAAGTCCAACGGCAAGGCTAAGCCAAGGGCGGGCAAGGATGCCGACACGCGTGCGGCCGAATCGGAACTGCACGAGGTGCTAGGTCTGCGGGTCGAGATTAAGAGCGGACGCGGCGAACGAGGCGAGCTGCGCATTCGCTATGCCAACTTCGACCAGCTCGAAGATTTGCGCGAACGGCTGATGCGTACACCCGGCCGCTAATCGGGACAATACGACGTAGACGGAGTATTAGGCGGGCCCCGCACCGAGAAACTCCTCGGCCTTGAACAGCGACTTGAACGGCACGCCCGCTTCTGCGTAGAGCGCGGCCGCACCCTCGCCCCGGTCGAGGATCGAAATTACCAGCGACACCTCGGCGCCGGCGTCCCGGACAACCTTGACTGCGTCCATGGCCGAACCGCCCGTGGTCGTCACGTCCTCGAGGATCACCACGGTTTTGCCCGCTATGTCGTTTCCATCGACGCGCTTCTGGGTGCCGTGGTCCTTCACGGCTTTGCGGACAAAGAAGCCCGGAAGGTAGCGCCCAAAGGCCGGGGACTTCATCGCCACCGGTGCAATTAGAGGGACGGCCCCCATCTCGAGCCCGCCCACTGCATCGGCATCGACGCCCTCGAGCGCATGGAGAATGAGGCCCGCCATCAACTCCGAGCCGTCGGGATCGAGCATGGCCGGCTTCATGTCGAAATAGAAATCGCTCTCCTTGCCTGAGGCGAGCACCACCCGCCCGCGCCGGAACGCGCGCGCCTGCAACAGCATGAAAAGCTTGTTGCGGCGTTCGAACATTGCGGGATCATGTGCTGCTGCCTGGTGATTCATTGCGTGTTCCTCTGCTCGTGCGTCCCGATGGCCGTGCATCGTCCTGGCCGCGAGTGGCCTATGCATAAGAACGCCAGGGAGCGGCGTCAAACCTTTGAGGCAGTCAAACTTTGGAGGCGAGCGCCAGCAACAACCGCTCGCCGAAAGCGACGCCGAGATCCGGCGACCGGCGGGTCCGCCGCACGGCCTCCTGGATCAGGGGCAGAGCGGTCGCCAATCTCCGGGCCCCCCATTTGCGGCAATGGCTGAGAAACATGTCGCGGCGCTTGTAGTGCAGCGGCGGCCGGAGCTTCTTGGCGCCGTCCTCCAGCGCGCCGCGATGCGAGGCGACGACATAGAGTTTGGTGAAGTGGCGCGAGAGTGCCGACAGGGCCACGGTCCGGTCCGTCCCGGACGCGGCGAGCCGGCCGAGCTCGCGCAGCGCGCCCGGCGCGTCGCCTGCACTGACCGCAAAGACGAAATTGTCGAGCGCGATCTCCGAAGCATCGCCCACGATCGCCGCCACGTCGTCATGGGTCACCTGCCCGGAGCTCTGCGCGTAGAGCGCGAGTTTGGCGACCTCGCCCCGGGAGAGCGCCTGATCGGCCCCGAGCCGCCCCATCAGATAGGCCTTGGTTTCCCGGTCGATACTGAGGTCGGACTTGGCGAGCTCGTCCTCGATCAGGCCTGCGAGGTTCCGCTCGTCCGCGTAGCACGGCAGCGCCGCGGCTTGCGGCTCCTTTTCGAACAGCTTCCGCAATGCCGAATCGGGACGCAGATTTCCCGCCTCAACGATGAGCGGACTGTCGCAAGGTTCGGCGAACAGGGCCTTGAGCGTGGCGGCGTCGAGGCGCGTTCCGGCGCGCGCGCGGACGACCTTCCCCGATGCGAACATGGATTGCGTTCGAAGCTCCACCTCAAGACGTCCTGCGTCCTCGGCAAAATCGCTATCGTCCAATCGCACCACTTCGGTTCCCTGCCCCAGGCGTTTGCTGAACGCCTGCGTCAGAGCAGCGGCGCGCTCGGACACGAGGCCCGCATCGGGTCCGTAGACAAGCACGGCCTGGCACGCCGGATCGGGTGCTGAGAGAAATCGCGGAACGGCGGCGGCTTTATAGGCGACCATGGGTCTGGAAGAACCGGGTATCGGAGAACCGGGAATGGGCAAACATCGGGCGTTGTTACCCGCAGGTCTTCAGGACGTCGCGTCTATGTGGCGCGGCGGATTACGTGGTCGCAAGATAGGCCGCGAGCTGGCTCTTGATGCTCTCGGAAACCGTCTTGGCAGCGCGGTCCTCCGCATTGTACCGGGCCCGGGCATTGGAGAACACTTCCTGGAACCGCGTATAGGGCGCCCGTGAGACGGCCGTCCCTTCATGGATGACCTTGCCGCTCGCGACGTCGACGAGCTTGTAGCGCGCCTGGAGCTGATAGACCTGCCCTTGTGCGTTACCCGTGACCTGCACAAGCTGCTGAATATCCTGCTCGCGCAGGGCGATATTGAGCCTGTACCGCGGCGCGGCGGCGTTACCTCCGCCGGTGTTTGCGAAGATCAGCTCGTTTCGGACCTTCTGCCCGACGCGCCCGGGGATTGGCTGCACGTCGACAGACGACATCGCCTCCGAGAGCCTTGTCCCGGTGGCGGTTGTCGTGTTGTTGCCATACAGGGGCTGAAAGCCACACCCCGCCAGGCCCAGCCCAGCAACTGCGGCGACCGCAACAACAGCGAGTGCGCGACTACGCGACCACATTGACGATCCTCTGTGGTACGACCACGATCTTCCGAATATCCCGTCCCTCAACGGCGCGCGCGACTGCATCCAGCGCAAGCGCCGCAGCCTCAATATCTTCCTTCGCGGCGTCTCGTGCAATCGTCAATTCGCCACGCCTCTTGCCGTTGACCTGGACGGCGATCGTGACGGTGTCCTCCGTGAGAAGCGCCGCATCGGCCTCGGGCCAGGCCTGCTCGGCGACAAGCCCTTGATTTCCAAGAATTTCCCAGCATTCCTCGGCCAGATGCGGCACCATGGGTGCCGCGAGCCGCACCAGGGTCTCGGCCGCCTCCCGGATGGCAAATATCAGCCCCTCGTCCGGTGCATTGGCACTCGACTTGGCCTGCAGCCCCGACGACAGGGCGCTTGCCAGCTCGTAAATCTGCGCCACGGCCGAATTGAAGCGCAGCCGTTCGACCGCGCCGGTGACGGCCGCGATGGTCTTGTGGGTCGCACGGCGCAGCGCGATGGCGTCGGCGCCCAGATCCGCCGGGCACGCGGTGCCGGCCGGTGCGCCCGTCTCCGCCGCCTCGCCAACCAGCCGCCACACACGCTGTACGAATCGGTGCGCGCCGTCGACGCCGCCCGTGGTCCATTCAATGTCGCGCTCGGGCGGGGTGTCGGACAGCATGAACCAGCGCGCCGTATCGGCCCCATAGGCGCTGATGATGTTGTCGGGATCGACCACATTCTTCTTGGACTTCGACATGGATTCGACGGCCCCGACGCTCACGGGGGCGCCGGTTGAGACGTGTACGGACTTTCCGTCCCGGATCGTCACGTCCTCAGGAAAGAGCCACTTGCCCGCCTCGTCCTTATAGGTCTCGTGCGTGACCATGCCTTGTGTAAACAGGCCCTGGAATGGCTCGTCGAGCGCCGCGTGTTGCGTCTTGTGCAGGGCCCGCGTGAAGAAGCGTGCATAGAGCAGATGCAGAATCGCGTGTTCTACCCCGCCGATATACTGATCCACGGGCAGCCAATAGCCGACCGCCTTCGTGTCGGTTGGCACGGGCGCGCGCGGCGAACAGAAGCGCGCGAAGTACCAGGACGAATCGACAAACGTGTCCATGGTGTCGGTCTCGCGCTGCGCTGCGCCGCCGCATTTGGGGCACGTCACATTTTTCCAGGTCGGGTGCCGGTCGAGCGGATTGCCGGGCACGTCGAATGTGACGTCATCGGGCAGCTTCACGGGCAAGTCCGCATCCGGCACCGGCACGAGCCCGCAGGCCTCGCAATGGATCATCGGGATCGGACAGCCCCAGTAGCGCTGGCGGGAAATGCCCCAGTCGCGCAGGCGGAACTGCGTTTTGCGCACCCCTTGCGACGCACCGCCGACCTGCCGCGCTTCGAGACGATCGGCCATCGCGTGCTTGGCGTCGACAACTGCAAGCCCATCGAGGAAGCCCGAATTGAATAGCGTTCCGTCGCCCGTATAGGCCTCCTCACCGATCTCGAACGATTTCGGGTCTGCGCCGGGCGGCAGCACGACGGGCAGGACCGGGCGTTCATAGGCGCGGGCGAATTCCAGGTCGCGCTGATCGTGCGCGGGGCAGCCGAAAATAGCGCCCGTGCCGTACTCCATCAGAATGAAATTGGCGATGTAGACCGGCAGCTCGGCACCTTCGAGCACAGGGTGGGCAACGCGCACGCCCGTATCGCAGCCCTTCTTCTCCTGGGTCTCGATCTCCGCGGCGGTGGTGCCGTGGCGATGGCACTCGTCAATGAAGTCGCGCGCATCCGCGTTCGTTGCCGCGATCGCCTGCGCCAGCGCATGATCGGGCGCGATGGCGACGAAGGAGGCGCCAAAGAGCGTGTCGGGGCGGGTGGTGAAAACTTCGATAGTCTCGAAGCCTTGCGGGCCGGTGCCCGGCGCCGTCTCGAATTTGAGGAGCAAGCCTTCGGAGCGCCCAATCCAGTTGGCCTGCATCAGGCGGACTTTGTCCGGCCACCGTTCGAGCTTCTCGAGCGCGTCCAGCAAGTCCTGCGCGTAGTCAGTGATCTTGAAGACCCATTCGGGCTGCTCTCGCTGTTCGACAAGCGCGCCCGAGCGCCAGCCGCGCCCGTCGATGACTTGCTCATTGGCGAGCACGGTGTTGTCGACCGGATCCCAGTTCACTTTGCGCGTCTTGCGGTCAACGAGACCGGCCGCAAGCATGTCGAGGAACAGTTTTTGCTGCTGGTGGTAGTACTCCAGGTCGCAGGTGGCGATCTCGCGCGACCAATCCAGCGACAGGCCCATGCTCTTCAGCTGCCCGCGCATTGTCGCGATATTGTCGTAGGTCCACTTGCCCGGGTGCACGCCCCGCTCGATGGCGGCATTCTCGGCCGGAAGGCCGAAGGCATCCCAGCCCATAGGATGCAGCACGTTGTAACCGCGCGCGCGCATGAATCGCGCCACCACGTCGCCCATCGTGTAGTTCCGCACGTGGCCCATATGGATACGGCCCGACGGGTACGGAAACATCTCAAGCACGTAGTATTTCGGGCGCGTGGTGTCCTCGTGCGCCTCGAACAGGCTCTTGTCGTCCCAGGCCTTCTGCCAATGTTTTTCGCGTGCCGGCGCGTCGTAGCGATCCGCGGCCATTCTCACCCCATCCGTCTGTCGATTGCGCGGCAATCGAAACCAATTCGCCAACAGGGTCAAGCGCGCTGAAATCGCACGTTGCCACACGCCGCGCCGCAGGTAGACGTAGGCTGCGCCACAACTAGACATGAGCTGCGCCACGGCTAGACATGGTCGCCGGCGGCGCTAATGATGGGCCTTAGGTATCCCGCATGAACCCAGAAAGCCACTCCGCCGCGGAAATTCCATCCCGCCTGGACCTGGTCCAGGAGGATATCCGTCTGGCCTGCGAGGCCGCCGATCGTCCGGCAAATGCCGCGAAGCTCGTGGCGGTGAGCAAGACCATGCCTGCCGCGGCGGTTGCAGACGCGCTCGAGGCGGGTCAGCGCATCTTCGGCGAGAACCGCGTGCAGGAAGCGCATGGCAAATGGCCAGCGCTAAGGGGCCTCCATCCCGACGTGGAATTGCATCTCATCGGCCCGCTCCAGACCAACAAGGTCAAGGAAGCCGTCGCTCTGTTCGATGTGATCGAGACCGTGGACCGGCCGAAACTGGCCCGGGCCCTTGCCGTGGAAATGGAGCGTGTCGCCAAGCTCCCGCGCTGCTTCGTGCAGGTCAATACGGGCGAGGAACCGCAGAAAGCGGGTATTATGCCGGACGATGCCCCCCAATTCGTCACGCTCTGCCGGGAGACGTTCGCGTTGCCCATCGAGGGGTTGATGTGCATCCCGCCGCAGGACGAAGAGCCGGCTATGCATTTTGCGCTGCTGGCCAAGCTCGCCGCCGAGCTGGGGCTCAAGGAGCTCAGCATGGGGATGAGCGCCGACTTCGAAACGGCGATAATGTTCGGGGCGACCTATGTCAGGGTCGGCACAGCGATCTTCGGCACGCGCGTCCTGCTTGAGTAGCCCCGCCTCGGTTTAGCGCCTCGGATAACCTCCAAAGCTCGGAGAACCCCTAGGGCATGACTAAGAAGCCGCCGCCGGCGCGCAGCTGGGCCAGCACGGCTAAGAGATCCCTGAGCGAGAACGCGATGCAGCCCTCGGTGGGCGTGTAGCCGGCGCGCGCCAGGTGCACGAAGATCGCGCTTCCGCGGCCGCGCACCCGCGGCCGGTCGTTATGGCCGAGCACTACCACGACGTCGTAGAGCGCATCCTCCCGCATCATCGTCTCCGTGCTGTGCCCATAGGGACGCCGGATCGGCCGGTTGTAGTTCCGGTCGACCGGATCGTCGCACCAGCCATCGCCTATGCGGATGGCCCGGAGCGGGAACGCGGAATGGGGCCGACGCACACGGTCAGCCCTATAGAGCACCAGGCGCACGGGCAGACAGCCTATCGGCGTGCCACCGTCGCCTTCGCGTTTCAGGGCCTTGATGCCGCCGCGGCCAAGCGCTACCCGCCGGACGCCATGGGCCAGCTGAACGCGGGCCTCCGTCGGCCGGCCCGGCGCACGCCGGACAATTATGGGCTTTGGCCGTCTCACGGCTGTTTCAGCCTCTATTCGCCATTTCGCCAGAGAATCGATATGCTTGTGGCTTCGCTGCGCCCCTCTTAAAAGCATGTATCGAGAAAGTCTCCTGCCGGCGATCGACAAAAAACCTTTGGGAAGGACCTGCATATGAGCAACGCGCGCAAGATACTCATCATCGACGATGACGATGAGCTGCGCGAGTCCTTGAGTGAGCAGCTTTCGCTTCATGAGGAGTTCGAGACCGAACTCGCCTGCAACGCTCAGGACGGGCTCAAACTGGCCCGCAATGGCCATGTCGACTTGGTCTTGCTGGATGTGGGCCTGCCCGATCTTGACGGACGCGAGGCCTGCAAGCTGTTGCGGCGCGGCGGGTTCAAGGGCCCTGTCATCATGCTCACGGGCCAGAGTTCCGACGCCGACACCATTTTAGGGCTGGAATCGGGCGCAAACGACTATGTAACCAAGCCGTTCCGTCTTGGCGTCCTGCTGGCGCGCATCCGCGCCCAGCTACGGCAGCACGAGCAGAGCGAGGATGCCGTCTTCACCATCGGGCCCTATTCGTTCAAGCCCGCCTCGAAGCTTCTCGTGGACCCAAATGGCGGCAAGAAGATCCGGCTCACGGAGAAAGAGACGTCGATTCTCAAATATCTCTACCGCGCCGGTGAGCGGGTGGTGACGCGCGACGTCCTGCTGCACGAGGTCTGGGGCTACAATGCGGGGGTCACGACCCATACGCTTGAGACCCACATCTATCGTCTGCGTCAGAAGATCGAGAAGGACCCGTCCCAGGCCGAGCTCCTGATCACCGAGACGGGCGGTTATAAGCTGGTCCCGTGACGTCTCTTTGAGGTCTGGCGCTTCGTCGGCGCCTCAATCGAGTTCGAAGTTCGAAGTCACCGGCACGTGGTCGGACGTGCGCTCCCAGTCGCGCGTCTCCTCGAGCACCCGCATGGCGACCGTCGCGCCGTCCAGGGCCGGGGTCGTCCAGATATGGTCGAGCCGGCGTCCCCGGTTGGATAGGCGCCAATCGCGATTGCGATAGCTCCACCAGGTGAACAGCGTTTCTTCGGGCGGAACATGGCGGCGCATCACGTCGATCCAGTCGTGCGAGGCCAGCAATTGCGCCATCCGCTCGGTTTCCGGCGGTGTGTGACTGACCACTTTGAGCAGCTGCCTGTGGGACCAAACGTCGGTGGGGAGCGGCGCCACGTTGAGGTCGCCCACCAGGATCAGGCGGTTCTTGGTCTTCGTCTTGTGCGCCCCCGACCAGGCTGTCAGCGCATCGAGAAAGTCGAGCTTGTGCCTGAACTTGTCGTTGGCATCCGGGTCCGGGATGTCGCCGCCGGCCGGGACATAGAAATTATGCAGCGTCAGAGGCTTGCGGCCAGCTAAGCCGTCATCCAGCACTACGGAGACATGGCGCGCATGCCCATCGCCGCACAGGTCCAGGCGGTCCATCTTCTTGATGGGGATCTTCGAGACCGTGGCGACGCCGTGATAGCCCTTCTGGCCCGTGACGGCGATATGGGGAAAGCCCATTGCTTCGAACGCCGCGCGCGGAAACTGTTCTTCCTGACACTTGATCTCTTGCAGACAGAGAACGTCCGGCTTCTCGGCCCGTACGAACCGCTCCACCAACTCAAGCCGCAGGCGCACCGAGTTGATATTCCATGTGGCCAGTCTGAAACGCATGATGGGCTTGCTAAGCTGTCCCAGGTAGCCAGGCAATGGCGCAAATCGACTGTCGCCTCATTTTCTGGGGATCAACGGAACGGCCAACGCTTGTTCGGGCAAAGGATTTTTGGGGAAAGAACGTGGGGGCAAAGAAAAGGCGCCCAACCGCTTAGCGAGGTTGGACGCCTAAGCGCGTTCTTCGCGCGAGCCGGGAGGGAAGCCGGCTCGAGCAGACCACATCTTCGGCTCGACGGGGGGGACTGCCGATAAAAGCGATGTGGTCCGCTTCTGGACCAGAGATATGCAGTCCGAGCGGCGACTTCAAGCCTTCGCACCTGGAAAACTTAACAACTGGTAAAGACGTTGAGGATAGGGCGATAAACCTCTGAGTCACCCACCCATTCTAAAGGGCGAGTTCGGCGCGTCCTTGAATTTGAACCAATATGGAGGTCTTTTTTTGCCAGACACGAGGCTGTCGACCGTCACCCGTGTGGTCAGCCCTTGTGCGTCCGTAATCGTCCACTCTCGCAACTGCAGCTTGGAGCCCGACTTGAAGGCGAGCCTGATATGGCCGGCCGTGCCCTTCCGGTCTTCGAGCGTGATGGCCAGGATGCCGTTGTCGCTCTCGACGCCAAGAATCTTTGCGTCTCGCCCCAGATCAACCGTCGGGGCGAGCAGCAGTCTGAAAGGCGTCGACTTGATGGGGTATTTCTCCAGTGTCTTCAAGCTCTTATCCTGAATTCCGAGAGAATGTCCGTCCGCGATGATCTGCAGCGGGCTCGGCGGCGCGTAGTCGAATCGAATCTGGCCGGGTCGCAAGACGTAGAAGCGCCCATGAGAGCGCTTGTTGCTGGCATCGGTCTGCTTGAAATTGCCTTCAAGCCTGGTCATGCCGTTGAAATAGGCGTTGATCTTGCTAATCGCCGCCGCCTGCTGCTTGCCGATCAGCGGGATCGGCCCCTTCGCCGCCTCGACGGCCACCTGCCAGCTCTCGCCCTCGTCGATCTTCGAAGGCACGATCTCTTCGACCGGCGCGGCATTCTCGGCCGGGATGACCTCCTGGCCGATACTCGGAAGCAGAGCACCTTCGGGCGCGGGTTGCGGCGCGACGGCCTGGGGCGCGGGGGTCTTCGTAACGGTGGTCGAGGAACCCTGGGCATAGGCCAGGCCCATCGTCAGGCTCAGTGCAATCGGCAGACCTGCGGCGAGAAATGCAGCGCAGCCTTTTGTCATAAATCCCCCATCATCGGAGCCCGCTTGGCGAGGACATGTCTCGAACGCCTCCGAATAGATGATTCCGCTAAATCTGGTCAACTTATTGGCGCCGACCTGTTTTGTCGCGGGGCTAGTAGGGGGCGGCGGCCTCGTCGTTCCCAACCAGGATCTCACGCTTGCCGGCGTGATTAGCGGAACCGATCAGACCTTCCTTCTCCATCCGCTCGATCAGGGTCGCAGCGCGATTGTACCCGATCCCGAGACGCCGTTGGATATAGCTGGTCGAGACCTTTTTGTCCCGTAGAACCACAGCGACAGCCTGATCGTAGAGGTCGTTGCTGCCGTCGCCGTACTCGGCAGCCCCGTCGCCCTCTCCGCCCTCGGCCTCGTCGTCGTCGGTGATGGCATCGAGATATGCCGGAACGCCCTGCTTCTTCAGGTGCCGGACGACCTTCTCCACTTCTTCGTCCGACACGAACGGCCCATGCACGCGAATGATCCGCCCGCCACCGGCCATATACAGCATGTCGCCTTGGCCCAGCAGCTGCTCGGCGCCTTGTTCGCCAAGGATCGTACGGCTGTCGATCTTGGACGTGACCATGAAGCTGATCCGTGTTGGGAAGTTCGCCTTGATGGTGCCGGTGATCACATCCACGCTCGGCCGCTGAGTCGCGGTGATCAGGTGGATGCCGGCGGCGCGGGCCATCTGCGCCAGACGCTGGACCGCGGCTTCGATATCCTTGCCCGCCACCATCATAAGGTCGGCCATCTCGTCGACAATGACCACGATGTAGGGCATCGCCTCGTAGTTCATCTCTTCTTGTTCGTAGATCGCCTGGCCCGTCTCCCGGTCGAATCCGGTTTGAACCGTACGGGTCAGGGTCTCGCCCTTGGCCTCCGCTTGTGCGATCCGCGCGTTGTAGCCCTTGATGTCGCGGACACCGAGCTTGGACATGCGCTTGTAGCGCTCCTCCATCTCGCGCACCGTCCATTTTAGAGCGACCACGGCCTTTTTTGGATCGGTCACTACGGGCGCCAACAGATGCGGAATACCGTCATAGACCGACAGTTCCAGCATTTTCGGGTCGATCATGATGAATTTGCACTGCTCCGGCGACAGTTGGTAGAGCAGCGACAGGATCATCGTGTTGATGCCGACCGACTTGCCCGAACCGGTGGTGCCGGCAATCAGAAGGTGGGGCATGCGCGACAGGTCGGCGACCATCGGCTCGCCGCCGATCGTCTTACCGAGCGCCAGCGCTAGGCGGGCATCGGTCTGCTGGAAGTCCGGCGATTCGAACAGTTCCCGCAGCATGACCATTTCGCGCCGCTCGTTCGGCAATTCGATACCGATAGCGTTTCGTCCGGGCACCACCGCGACGCGGGCGGCAATGGCGCTCATGGAGCGGGCGATGTCGTCGGCGAGACCGATCACGCGCGAGGATTTCGTACCGGGGGCCGGCTCGAGTTCGTAGAGCGTGACGACCGGGCCTGGCCGCACATTGGTGATCTCGCCCTTCACCCCGAAGTCCTGCAACACACCTTCGAGCTCCCGTGCATTCTCCTGCAGGACCTCGTCTGAAACGCCGCTGCCGCGGGCTATGCGCGCCTTGGGCTGCAGCAGCTTCACCGGGGGCGGGTCGAATGGCGCACCGCTCGGGCGGGCGGCGACACGTGTCTGCTTGCGGACTCGCTTGGGCTGCGGCTCCTCAGTACGCGTGATGCGGTAGTCGAGCGCTGCTGCGTCGTCCTCGTCGTCATAAGGCTCATCGCCGTAGCGGTCGTCGACCAGGGGTGCGGGACCGAAGGACGGCTCGATCCGGCCATCGTCGTAGGTCAGGCGCTTAGGCTCCGCGTGTGCTTCGTCCCGAGACTCATCATAGGGCTCAACGTCGGCCTCGAGATCCTCGTCGGCCACGAGATCTTCCTCGTCGACCGATCCGGCGCTGGGCTTGCGGCCGACGAGGCGGCGCAGGCGGGCAAAGCTGTCGATCGCCACATGCATGCCGGCACCGACCCAGGCATTGGCCCATTCCTCGGCGGCGCTGGCGCGGGGAGCCCACAGGCCGACGAGTTTCGAGGCGCTGGTGCCGCTGGCGAAGAACAGGAGCCCGAAGCCCGCGACCATGAACACGAGCCCGGCTACGAAGGACACGGCCGACTCGGGCAAAAACGGACCGATGACATGCGCACCGGCCATGATGAAGTCGCCGAGAATGCCGCCAAGTCCGTTCGGTAACGGCCAGCTCTTGGGTTGCGGCAATCCGGCGAAGGCCGCGGCCAGCAGCAGGCCGGCGAAAGGCCAGGTCAGAAGGCGGTATTTGATCTTGCCGGGCATCGTGTCAGCGACGAGATGCCAGCCCCAGGCTGCGAGCGGCAGGAACAGGAAGATCGTGGCGAGTCCCAAGGACTGGATACCGAGATCGGCGATTACCGCGCCCCAGCCGCCGAGCAGATTGCGCGGCACGACGGGCGTGGCGTTGTTGAGGCTGGGGTCGTGGACCGACCAGGTCGCCAGGGCCACCCAAACGGCGGTCGCGCCCAGAATGAGTGCAAACCCATAAGTGCCGAAGACGAGACGGCGCAGGCCGTGCTCGACGGCGCTCGGTAGGAGTCGCCGCTTTGGTGTCGATCTGCCTGTCGCTGCCATTCCTCTAGCCCAATGTGGCGACGAGACGCGCTAGCCCCTCGCGCGTTGTCTCCGCGTCATGCACGAGCGCAAGCCGGACGAAGTCCAGACCGTGATCGGCCTGGCCGTCTTGCGACTTCGTGAGATAGGTCCCTGGGAGAACTTTGACGCCACATCCTTTCCAAAGGGTTTTCGTGGCCCCCTCGCCACCTCCGAAATCGGCCATATTCAGCCAAAGGAAAAAGCCGCCTTCCGGCCGGCCATAGCCGTAGCGGCCCTGAAGAACCGCCTCGGCGACGTCGAAATTGGCCTGATAGAAGGCGCGCGCGGCCTCCACATGGGTCTCGTCGGCCCAGGCCGCGGCCGAGACATATTGGATTGGCAGCGGGACCTGCGGGCAGGCCACATTCCGGAATCGCCCGAAAGCATCGAGAAATGCCGGATCCCCGGCGATGAAACCCGAGCGCAACCCCGGAAGGCCCGACCGCTTCGACAGCGACTGAAAGGATAGCACGTTCGCGAGGTGCCCCGTGGCGCCTTGCGCGACCGCGAGCGCCCCGGGAGGAGGCTCAACAGTGTAAATTTCCGAATAGCACTCGTCTGCGAGGACCAGAAAATCGTGGGTTCGGGCAAGGCGGATCGCCTTTTCGAGGTAGCCGGGGCTGGCCACGGCGCCCTCCGGGTTGGAGGGCGAGCACAGATAGAGGGCGACGATCCGGTCAAGAAGCTCGTCGTCAATCGCATCGAGATCGGGCAGAAAGCCCGTCTCCGGCCCGGACTTGAGAAACACGGGCTCGGCCCCCGCGACGGCCGCCGCCGCCGCATAGACTTGGTAAAACGGGTTCGGAATGAGGACTACCGGATCGGTGACATCGGGTTTCCGCGCGAGCGCTGGAAAGATGGCGGAGAACAGCCCCTCCCGGGAGCCGTTGAGCGGCAGGATATGCGTCTCCGGGTCCACCACGCCGTCGAGCACCGGGTAGCGCCGTTCGAGCCATTCGCAGATCGCTTGCCGCAAGGGGAGCACGCCGCGAATGGGTGGGTATTTTCCGAACGCCGCCAAATGCTCCTCCAGCACGGGCTGCACGAAAGGCGGCAGCGACGTGTGCGGCTCACCCAGCGAAAACAGAATCGGATCGGCGCCGGGCGGCGTGTCCGCTAGGAGCGCATTGAGGCGCGCGAAGGGTGAGCGGATCAGGGTGTCGAGCGCGATTCCGGTAGCGGCTTCAGTGTGGGACATGGTGCTTTGCGTGTAGGCCAAGTCGGGCGCCTCAGCAATGGCGGGCCTCAAGGTCAGGCGCTGTTCGGACCGGGTGCGGTGAGCACATAAAGAGACCCCGGCGCCGCAAGCGACGCCGGGGTCCGAGGTGGAGCTAGTTGTCAAGGGAGGAGGAGACCTAGCTCGAATTCTCCAGTGTTCTTGTCCCTCTTTGTTTTTGGCGAAGGCCTATTGGACGGTCTCACCATGGAGATTAATGTCCAAGCCCTCGATCTCGACCGGCTCGCTCACCCGGACACCAACCAGAATATTGGTGATGATCAGGATCACGAAGGTCGCGATGGCACACCACACCATGGTGGCGACGATGCCCCAGATCTGGGTCAGGACCTGACCGGGGTTGCCTTCAAGCAGGCCGGCAGTGCCGCCGATCGCCTCAACGGCGAATACGCCGGTGAGGATGGCGCCGACGATACCGCCAACGCCATGGATGCCCCAGACGTCGAGCGAGTCGTCATATCCAAGCGCCTTCTTGATCGTCGTCGACATGAAGAAGCAGATCACGCCGGCGGCAATACCGATCCAGAGCGCGCCCCAACCATCGACGAACCCGCAAGCCGGGGTGATGGCCACGAGGCCCGCAATGGCACCGGAAATGATTCCGAGCACGGACGGCTTCTTGTGGACGATCCATTCGACAAACATCCAGGCAAGCGCTGCGGCGGCCGTGGCTACCTGGGTCGCAAGCATGGCCATACCGGCGGCACCATTGGCGCCGAGCGCCGACCCGGCGTTGAAGCCGAACCAGCCCACCCACAGGAGTGACGCGCCGATCACGCTGAGCACCAAGTTATGCGGTGCCATGTTTTCGGTCCCATAACCCACGCGCTTGCCGAGGAAGATGCACGCCACGAGAGCGGCAACACCGGCATTGATGTGAACGACCGTACCGCCAGCAAAGTCGAGAACGCCATCTTCCGAGAGGAAGCCGCCGCCCCAGACCCAGTGCCAGACCGGCACATAGACGATGAGCAGCCACAGGCACATGAATATGCAAACCGCCGAGAACTTCATGCGGTCGGCAAATGCACCCACGATGAGGGCCGGCGTGATGGCCGCGAAGGTAAGTTGGAAGGTGAAGAACACCGACTCAGGTATCGTGCCACTCAATGTATCCGGACCAATGCCAGCGAGGAACATTTTGTCGAAGCCGCCGATATACGCGTTCAATGAACCACCATCGGTGGCGGCCAGCGAGTAGCCGACCACGTACCACAGCAACGTCATCAAGCAGACTATCGTGAACACCTGCATCAGGACGGCTAGGACGCCCTTTTTTCGGACGAGGCCGCCGTAAAACAGGGCGAGGCCAGGAATCGCCATCATCAGCACGATTGCGGTCGCGACGATCATCCAGGCCGTGTCGCCCGTGTCGAGCTTGGCTTCAGCCTCCTCGCCCGAACCAGCGGCTTCAAGCGGTTCTTCCGGTTTAGGCGCTTCGTCCGCCGACTCCGCTTGTGCCACTTTGAATTCGGCCATATCGGCAATAGGCGCGTTGGCCGCTTCCGCGGCGTCTCGAGCGATTGCCGGATCGACATGGGTCAGCGCGAGCAAGGCTAGCGCCGCGACCACGCCGAGCATGTATTTGGCAAAAGTCGTCATCTTAAACTTTCCCCCAATCACAGTGCTGATTCGTTGGTTTCGCCGGTGCGAATGCGCACCGTTTGCTCGACGGGAACGACGAAGATCTTGCCGTCGCCGATCTGACCGGTCTTCGCGGCGGCGACGATAGCGTCCACTGCGTTGTCGACCATCTTGGCAGGCACAACGACCTCGATCTTTATCTTGGGCAGGAAGTTCACGGCGTACTCGGCGCCGCGATAGATCTCCGTGTGGCCTTTCTGCCGCCCGTATCCTTTGACCTCTGTAACGGTCATGCCTTGCAGTCCAAGCTCTGTGAGGGCTTGACGCACCTCGTCGAGCTTGAATGGCTTGATGATTGCCATCACCAGCTTCATCTGTTTGAGCCCTCCTTAATTGACGGCCGTCTGTGCGGAGGTCGCCGCAGCTTCAGCCTTTTGGAACCCGTTAACAGAGTCAAGCTGCGTGCCAAGTCTGCGGGAAAGCAGGCAAGTCGTTGGTTTTACGGAGATTCCACCAAGCCGACCCGCCGGTGCGTACTGGTTGAGCAACGGCGTTTCGCACAGATTGGAGGCAGCGGGGGCTGGTTGCCTATAAAATAGGCTAAAAAGCGGCCGTCCGCTCGCGTACCAGGCCCTCTTGGGCTGTGGACGCCACGAGACGCCCGTCGCGCGTGTAAAACGTGCCCCGGCAGAAGGCCCTTGCGGCGCCCGAAATGGGGCTGTCTTGCGCGTAGAGGAGCCATTCGTCGGCCCGGAACGGCTGGTGAAACCACAGCGCATGGTCGAGGCTGGCCAGCATAAGGCCCGGGTCGAACACGAACCGCCCGTGGGCCACGAGTGCCGTATCCAAGAGCGTGAAGTCCGAGGCGTAGGCCAGGACGCATT
>Ga0209013_10001567_pt1 | contig 21026 bp, 17 predicted proteins | sample Cruoilmetagenom2_FD_187291 | JGI IMG/M metagenome (GOLD analysis project Ga0209013, IMG submission 187291) | Oil polluted marine microbial communities from Coal Oil Point, Santa Barbara, California, USA - Sample 2 (SPAdes) (version 2) | ecosystem: Environmental > Aquatic > Marine > Oil seeps ...
GCGGACAATGATACGGATGAGTATGATGATCATGTTGTGACACATGAATGGGGACACTATTATGAAGATAAGTTCTCTCGTTCAGACAGCATAGGTGGTCCTCATGGTGCGGAGGATAGACTTGATATCCGTGTGGCATTTGGTGAAGGCTGGGGAAATGCCTTTTCGGGAATGGCATTAGATGATCCTATTTATTTTGATACATTGGGTATTTCTCAAGCCAGTGGTTTTACTTTTAATGTGGAGTCAGGTACATCAACTAATAAAGGTTGGTATAGTGAATCTTCTATTCAACGTATACTCTATGATGTCTATGACAGCGATGATGATGGCAGTGATATTTTAAGTCTGGGATTTGCACCTATACATCAAGTCTTTATCGGAGTAGAAAAAACAACGCCTGCATTTACGAGTATCTTTACCTTTATTACAGCATTGAAGGCAGAGAATACTGGAGATACAGGAGAGATAGACAGTATCGTTACAAGTGAAAGTATTGCACCTATTACTGATATTTATGGAACAGGAAGAACTAATCTTCTTACAGAGTTACCAGAGTATGTGGATCTTGTTGTAGGAAATACAGTTAATGTATGTCCTACTTATACCTATGGAACTTATAATAAATTAGGAAACCGAAAATATATAATATTTACTATAGATACTGCAGGAGATTATACGATTACGGTAAGTAAAAGTAACAGTACATCAACTACTACAGATCCAGACTTTTTACTTTATAATGTCTCTCTGTCCCTAGCTGGCATGACTGAGGTGATTGATGGTGAAACACTAACTACCTATCTAGCACCGGCTAATTATAAATTAGATATCTCAGATTACAAGAATGTCTCAGGTGCTTGTTTTGATGTCACAGTAGATTAACACAAGGAAAATAAAAATGAAATTATTAAAAATAGTATTAACGTCATCACTATTGATCGGGACATCAGCTATGGCTTTTAGTGCCAAGGTGGAAAAACCTGCAGTAGTGAAAGGGACAAGTACAGGCAAATATGCGAAACCTGGTGCACCTGTTGGTATCAGCTATGAATCTGAGCATGTAAATGCAGGGGATACAAGTAATGTCAATATTATTCTGACATCAAGTACGATCACCGGAACAATGAAGGTGAAAGTTAAAGTGGATAAAGATCTTCATGAAATATCAAATATCAAAAAACATCTTTCATTTGATCTTTCTGAGGGTAAAAAAGAGTATCCCTTACATTTGGAAGTTTCAGCTGATGAAGATGGATTATATTATGTGAGAATACAGGTAGCTATCAAAGGTCAAGGGATGAGAGCTTTCGCAGTGCCGGTGTATGTGGGTGACGCGGTACTTAAAACGAAGAAAACCGCAGTAGAAAAAACAGATAAAGGTGAAACTATTTCTGTTTCAGCAGCAGAGGAGTCTATCACCAAAGAGTAAAGTCCTCCTTTGTTCTAGTGACTCTCTTTCTTTCTTACAATATCTGCACCCAATGCAGATAGTTTCCCTTCCAAATCATCATATCCTCGGTCTAAGTGATAGATACGTCTTACATTGGTTGTGCCTTCTGCTGCAAGGGCAGCAAGGACAAGTGCTGAAGAGGCTCGAAGGTCTGTTGCCATGACATCTGCTCCGTAGAGTTTATCTACACCTTTGATAGCTGAGACAGAACCTTTAAGCCAGATGTCTGCGCCTAGACGGTTCAGTTCACTGACATGCATAAAACGGTTTTCAAAAAGACGTTCTTCTATGACACTCTCTCCTTCTGCCATAGCAGCAACAGCCATAAACTGTGCCTGCATATCTGTAGGGAAGCCTGGGTATTCGATGGTGATGAGATTTACCGGTTTAAGAGGTGAAGTAGGGTGTATGGTAATGCTATCATCATTGATATCAAAGGTACAACCCATAGATTCCAGTTTATCGATAGAAGCTCTGATATGCCCAGGGTCTACTTTTTCCAGTGTAATGCTGGAGTTTGTTATGGCTCCTGCGCATAAGTAGGTTCCTGCTTCGATACGGTCAGGTATGATCTCGACTGTTTTGAAGTTAAGCGGTTTCCCGTTTGTTCCCTCGATCGTGAGTTCATTGGTGCCGATACCTTTTATCTTCACACCCGCATCCGCTATCATTTCACAAAGTTGTACGACTTCAGGTTCTTTTGCTGCGTTAATGATGGTAGTTGTCCCTTTGGCAAGTGCTGCTGCCATGACAATATTTTCTGTTCCTCCCACCGTGATCTTGTCGAAGATGATTTTGGCACCTGTCAGTCCATTGGGAGCTTCAGCACGTACATATCCGCCTTTTATTTCTATGTGGGCACCCATAGATTCAAGTGCTTTGAGATGCAGGTCTATAGGTCGTTGACCTATGGCACATCCACCGGGTAAAGAGACTTCACACTCTCCAAATCTTGCGAGCAGGGGACCCAGGACCAAAATAGATGCTCTCATTTGAGAGACGATCTCATAGACCGCTTTGGTAGAGTGGATGCTTCCGTTATTGATATGTGCCACGGTTTCAGTGTGATCCACTTCACCGCCAAGCATCGTGAGAAGTGTGAGGAGGGTTCTGATATCTACCACATTGGGCAAGTTGCTTAGAGTCACTTTTTTATCACTAAGAATGGTAGCAGCTATAATGGGTAGGGCTGCATTTTTAGCACCACTTATCATGACAGATCCGCTTAATTTTTTCCCACCTATGATCTCTAAATAATCCATTGTTCTCATCCTCATATAAATTTATATTATTTTATCTAAAAATCGATTAGAAGTGCCTAGATTATCTATTGTTAAAGTATTTTATATTAAATAATATTATAGTTTATGCAACTTTTAACATTAAAAAATAGAAAAATTAATATTATTCAGTATAATTTAAAGTTACTATTACTAAAAGTACTGTATTATATTTCATAATATATACTCAGAAAGGGCTGTAGGCCCCATTTTAAGGGAAGTGAATGTCGAGTAGTTTGGATAAACTAAAAGCACTTACAAGTCGTTTGGAAGATAAACTGGAAGAGAAACAGAAAGTTTCTGCTCCTCCGTCTTCTGAAACTGTACAAGTTAAAAAAGTTGAAAAAGTTGAAAAAAAACCAGTATCACAATCAATTTCTAAAGTAGATATCGATTGTGATAATATACGTGAAGAGAATACCATACGTGTCAAACAACTGTACGAAAAACTCAAAATATTTGAGAAGTCTCCGGACTTTGAAAATATCTTTATCTATAAAGCGATGAACCTTTCCGGTATCGGTTTAAAAGAAGAAGATTTTGGTGAAGTGCGTGAAGGTAAATATATTCAAATTATTGCCATTACTTATGAACCGGATAAGAACGGGAAGAAGAAAGCAAAGAATATCTCTTTGGGATATTTTGGAAAAGCAGAGACTCTGGAAAATGAATTAAAAAATGAGATCATAGAATTTGTACTGCGATGGCGTTATGAAAAAGCTTTTCAAAATGTGGAGCATTATAAAGATCTTATAGCAAGAATAGAAACACCCTCAGATACACTATTTTAAATTTTAGAGAATTTTCTGCTTCTCTAAAACGCTTCACTAATTAAAAACTTGTTACAATCTAATTCTAAATTTACTACTTAGGATAACAATGCATCTCGAACTTACACCTGAAGCACTTTTAGCACAACTTGGCTATACAAAAAGTGAGCAAACACTCAAACAAATTAATGATATTATCGCAAATACAAGCGGTTTTGATAAATTTTCTCAGCATCTTCCTTCATTTAATGATGCTTTGGCTGTAGAAAAAGGATTTATCGCCATGTCAAACTCAGAAGATCACCTCAAGATAAAATGTGAAGCAGACAATGATGCGGATAATCTTTCTGCTTTTACTGCTTTGGTCAAACACTGGGCAGATAAATATAAACTTGAACTCAAACAGGTAAACAATAAAAACACTTATTATATCCTCGGTCAAAATTAATTGCCCCTCACTTCGCTCAATGACGAGCAGCTAAGTGCTGCTACGGCAGCCTTAGGACATAACCTTATTATCGCCAGTGCCGGGACAGGTAAAACTTCCACTATTGTAGGGCGTATCGCGCACCTTTTACACTCTGGCGTTGATCCTTCCGGTATCTTGCTGCTTACCTTTACCAATAAAGCGGCAGGAGAGATGATCGCCCGTCTTGAACGTTATTTTCCAAAAAAAACAGTCTCTAAGATAGAATCAGGAACTTTTCATGCCGTCTCTTACCGTTGGCTTAAAGAGATCTATCCAAATCTCGCACTGAAACAGCCTTCAGAACTTAAAACACTTTTCAGAAGTATTTATGAAAAACGTAATTTTGAACGTATGAATCTGACACTCCAGCCTTTTTCTGCAACCTACCTCTATGAGATGTATTCTTTGTACCAGAATGCTTCTTTGGAAGGTTTTGATGTCTGGTTCCTGGAAAAGTATCCTGATCATGAACCTGTGATGGATGTCTATATGGATATTGCCCAGGAGTTTGAAAAAGAGAAGATAGACTATGGTTTTGCTTCTTTTAATGATTTGCTCTTACGTATGAAAAGTCACCTGGAAGAAAATATCATTCCTTTTACAGAAGTACTTGTAGATGAGTATCAAGACACAAATACCTTGCAAAGTGCGCTTATAGACACACTTAAGCCGAGATCTCTCTTCTGTGTAGGAGATTATGATCAGAGTATCTATGCCTTCAATGGTGCAAATATAGAGAATATCGCTACCTATTCAAAACGTTATCCTGGTGCAGAAGTTTTTACCCTTAAAACCAATTACCGTTCAACCGCACCCATACTCTCTTTGGCAAACCGCGTGATAGAACGAAATGAGCGTATTTACCCTAAAAAACTGGAAGTGGGACGTGTCATGAAGTCCTATCCGCCTAAACTTTTAATGTATAATGATCTTTTTGAGCAGTATCAGTCCATTGCCGAGGGTATCAAGCGTACCCATGTACCCAACGACCAGATCGCTGTTATTTTCAGGAACAACTCTTCTGCAGACGGTGTGGAAGCAAGTCTGCGTGAGTACGGTATTCCCTGTAAACGTAAAGGCGGGACAAGTTTTTTTGATGCAAAAGAGATAAAGTTTTTGTTGGATCTTCTGGCACTGCTTGTCAATCCAAAAGATATGATGGCATTCATCCATGTCTTTGAGTATGCAAGAGGTGTGGGCTCTGCACTTTCCAAAGAGTTCTTTCAGTGTTTCCTTCACTTTGGGAATAGTAATTTCATGCAGGGGGTACTCTATCCAAAGGTACATGACCTGCCTAAACTCAACCCCAATAAAAATGTACAGCTTGGACTTTTTGACGATGACCATGAGATAGGCTCTGCCGCAAGATTTAAAGCTTTGAATTTAGAGCCTTCCTTGTATGATCATCCTCTGCTTAAACATCCGAAACTGAGTACTGACGGTGTGACATTCTTTAAAGAGTTCTATACGCTTATGAGATCTGTACACAGCATGGAGAAGCCTGCAGATATTTTAAGGGCTGCCATAGCATCCAAACTCTATGGCGGTATCGTAGAACTGCTTGCAACACAAAGAGGACGATTGAAGTCCGGCGAAGTAGATGAGGAGAAGAAGAAGCAGGCCAAAGAACGCATACAGAGAAAATCGGGGCTTCTGCTTGATCTTTCACGTCAGTATAAAGAGTTACGCCGTTTTGTCAATGCAATGGTACTGGGCGGTAATGAACTCAGTGAAGGTGAGGGGGTGAACCTGCTTACTGTACATGCCAGTAAAGGGCTTGAATTTCCGGAAGTCTATGTCATCGATCTGGTGGATGGGAGATTCCCGAACAGGAAAATGATGTCCAGCATAGAAGAAGAGCGTCGTCTATTCTATGTTGCTGTGACACGCGCCAAAGACAGACTGTATCTCTCTTTGGCCAAATTTGACAGAGTCAAAAAGATCGACTATAAACCTTCACAGTTTCTGCATGAAGCAGGGCTTGTCAAAGGGGAGTTCGTGGAGCCTGAACCCAAAGTAAAGAAAACCAAAAAAACAAAAGAAGAGTCAACTCTTTAGTATCTCTTGTCCCGGATACTCATTTGTTTGCTTTCCGGATCCAGATAGACATCAAAAAGGTTTATCTCATTGATCAGGTTACTCAGTTTTTTATAACCGTAATTGATAGGCGAAAAAGAAGTGGAGTTATTGATATACTGCCCAATGCTTGCCAGGTTGGCCCAGCCGTCTTCATCCATGGTCTGTTCGAGCGCTGTCCTCAGTACATTGACCAGCCAGGTGTCCTGACGCATCTCTTTTCCATTCTTTCGTACAGGTACCTGCAGAAGATCTACGGGTTCAGTTCCCGGCTGCACACTGTTTTTCATCAGTTTTTCTGTAAAAATGAACTGTGAACAGGCCGCCATAAAGGGTTTGGGTGTTTTTTTCTCACCAAAACCATAGACTTTGATACCCTCAGCCTGCACACGCATGACGACAGGGGTAAAGTCACTGTCACTTGTGGCAAAAGCAAAAGCATCGATGTCTTTGGTATGGAGCAGGTCTATGGCATCAATGGTCATCAGGATATCCGTGGCATTTTTGTTTTTGGAGTAATCGAACTGCTGTATGGGTTTGATGGCAAACTCCAGGAGCTTCTCTTCCCAGTTCTTGAGATTGTCTTTTGTCCAGTTCCCGTAAGCCTGACGTATGTTCACGATACCATACTTGCTGAGTTCGTTGATGATCCCCTCTATGGAACGGTGTGAAATGTTGTCACAGTCGATGAACAGTGCAATATGGTCTTCTTTTTTGGTCATATTAATCCTTTAAGCTGGTCTATAATAGGTCATCGTGCTGCGACCGAACTTTTTACGCTTCATCAGCGCAAATGCACCTATGTTCTCAGGCATCTCAAGGTTTGACATATGTTCTACGATGACCATTTCAGCTACCTGCGGTTCTATACTTTCGATCAATGCGATGGTTTTGTCATAGATGTCATCCATCCCGTCACGTGTTGAGAATGGAGGATCAAAGTAGAAGTATGTTTTCTCAGGGCTTTTTTTCACCATCTTGTATATGGTAGTGAATTTTTCAAAGCTGTCACCGTAAAAGAGATGACTTTTTGAGGGGTCTATACGTTTTGCATTTCCTTCCAGACAGTGAAACGCTATTTTGTTGTACTCCATAAAATACGCCTGTCCAGCCCCTCGACTGAGTGCTTCAAACCCTATAGAACCACTGCCCGAAAAGACTTCAACAAAGTTTTTGTCAATGATATCAAACTGAAGTGTATTGAAAAGCGATTCTTTCAGGATGCCTTTTGAACTGCGTGTGGTGAAGATATCGGGTATCTCTATCTTTTTCCCTTTATGTTTGCCTGCAGTGATGGTCGTGGTAAATATTTTAAATTTTTCTTTTAGTCTCATAAAGAGATTTTATCCTAAAGGATGTTAAGGGGACCCCTTAAAAATTGACTATGCTGCTGAGTGTATTGATCAGTTTGCTGTTCTCTCTTATATCGGCACGTTCTTTGCCCGGTTCTGTGGTGGTAATGATGGTACGTGCCGTGATAAGCTTTGTCTTGTCTTTTTTGCGTATACCCCAGTAGGTATGCATGATGACAGGTTCTCCTTTATACTCACCCATATAGAGTACGATGTGTCCCGGGACATGCAGCAGTGAACGGAAAGGTTCCGCTTTATTAATGATCTTCTTTTTCTTTGTGTTTTTGCTTAAGCCTCTGATATTGATCCTGGTGCCATCCTGAGCCTGTTTGCTGGAGTTACGACGCAGGAAGATGCCAAAGGCACCCAGAAAGTCTCTAGTGGTTGCAGAACAGTCACGACATTCATAACTTCCGCCCCAGCCGTAAGGTTCACCGTAGAACTCTTTTGCCAGCATGCCCACATTTTTGCCAGTAAAGGGAAGAGGTTTTTTAGCGATGATACCGGCAGTGCTGACTTTGACTTTCTCAATGTGTGCTCTGCCTTTTCTGTCACGTGAAGCGACAAGATACTGACCGTCATCAGAGAGTGGAAAGAGTGATCCTACTTTGACGATAGAGACATTTTTACCGTCATTATAGAGTCTGAGGTTATCTTTAATGACCATGGCATAGCTGCCATTCTTAAAGCTTCTCATGAAGGCATGATCGACAAGTGCTATGTCCGACATTTTCACCCAGCCAAAAGAATAGGAAGCCCTTACGAATGCCCATTTTTTATCTTTGGAAAAATGGGAAACATGCAGCGGTATATTAATGTGAAGTGCAGAATTCTGATTGTAGTCAAAAGGGAAGCCTTCACCGGTACGTCTGGGATCCCGGTAAAATGCAGAGGAGGTAGGGAGCGCTTTGACATTGGTACGTCTTACGGTGATAGCTTTATATTTTCCAATATCAATATTTTTATAGTTTGCATTGGATATCCATTTTTTATAGACAGTTGCCGGTATGACAGAACCATTTGCCCTGTAGATACGTTTTTTGGTGACAAATCGGATCTCCCAGCCAAAATCTTTTTTGGGGATATCCAGTTTGTGCATACTCCAGGGTTTAAAGTACTTTTTATTAAATTCTTTATCAAGGGCTTTTTGTTTACTTTTGGGAAAAGGTTTGATCTGGTCGGCATAATAAGCGGGGTCCTGGGGGATACGTTTCATATCCGCCACTCTGTTTTTTGGCATACGGTCTATTTTACTTTTTACGCGTTTGCCTTCTTTGAGGGTATAGGCAGCATCCAAAGTGGAAAAAGAGAGGAGAAGGAGGAGGGTCAAAGTGAATTTTTTATACATCGTCTAAGTTCTTTTTTTGTTTATGATAATGTATTTTGGTTAATGATTGGTATATTTGAAGGGGTAATAAAAGCATTGCCCCCAAAAAAAGGGATTCCGTAGGGGCAAAGTGTTATAAGTTTACAACATGATAATTATAACATAATAGTATTAACTAAGTGTTAAAAGGTCCTGTTTATCATTTTTTTGATCTCTTCCGTTCTTTTTTTTCACTGTGTACTGATCTTATCCAAAGCCAGTTAAGCAGAAAGTAGATCGCCCCCGTAACAACAACAGAATAAAATGCCGTACCTACATAGAGGGGAATAAAGATATCTCCGATATTCGCAGAAAACCACTCCATCGTCAGTTCTATATCAGCTATGCCTTCACGTCCCAGGATAAGATTTCCGGTGAGGTATTCTACATAGTACATAGGTGGCATAGTAAAAGGGTTGGAGAGCCAGACCATAGAGATGGCTATAGGAACATTAAAACGTAAAAAAGGGATAGTGGCCATCACAGCCAGCATTTGCATTGGCATAGGAATAAAGCCCCAGAACAGCCCCACGGCAACCCCTCTTGTGACCATCCGTCTGTTCACAGAAAGGTAGGCTTTGGGTAAGTTATATTTGTCTAAAAAAGCGTCTATTTTGCCTTTTTCTGAAGGTTTTTTCTTGAAAACTTTTCGTATCATTTAAATCCGTACTTAACTAAATTAGTCAATAGTGTAATACTCCGGAGCTTTAAATCACCTTTTTATCAATTTTTGTGTAATATACGCGTACTAATTATTATTAAGGAAAGTAGTATGAGCGGATATATGATTTTTTCTGGAACATCAAACCCTGAACTCTCTGAAGAGATAGCAAAGTATTTGGAACAACCTCTTTCCACGGCATCTATCAAACGTTTCTCAGATGGCGAGATCTCTGTCCAGATCGCAGAGTCAGTACGTGGAAAAGATGTGTTCATCATACAGCCTACTTCTGCACCGACCAATGACAATCTGATGGAACTACTCATTATGACAGATGCACTCAAACGTTCCTCTGCAAATTCCATTACGGCAGTTGTGCCATATTACGGGTATGCAAGACAAGACAGAAAAGCAGCCCCGCGTGTGCCAATTACGGCAAAGCTGGTAGCAAACCTTATGGAGTCATCGGGGATCACACGTATGGTCACTGTTGACCTTCATGCTTCTCAAATACAGGGTTTCTTTGATATTCCGGTAGATAACCTCTATGGCGCGATCCTGTTCATGGATTATATCAGAGCCAAAAACTTTAAAAACCCTGTCATCGCTTCACCGGACATAGGCGGTGTGGCAAGAGCCAGATATTTTGCAAATAAACTGGGACTGGACATGGTGATCGTAGATAAGCGCCGTGAAAAAGCCAATGAGAGTGAAGTGATGAATATCATTGGTGAAGTAGAGGGTAAAGATGTGATCCTGATCGATGATATGGTTGATACGGCAGGAACGATGGTCAAAGCAGCTTCAGCACTGAAAAAACTGGGTGCCACTTCAGTCATGGCATGTTGTACGCATCCTGTACTTTCAGGACCGGCATATGAAAGATTGCAAGAGGGTGAATTGGATGAACTGATTGTAGCAAATACCATTCCTATGACAAAAAAATGTGACAAGATCAAAATGCTTTCAACGGCACCTATGTTGGGTGAAGTGATCAGAAGAGTAAATAATAATGAGAGTGTAAATTCTCTTTTTGAAACAAATACATAGGACGCTAAATGGGCAAAGCAGTACCACAAAAGAACATACGCAACTTTTCTATCATCGCACATATAGATCATGGTAAATCCACACTTGCAGACCGTATCATACAGGAATGCGGGGCGGTTTCAGACAGACAGATGTCAGCGCAGGTGATGGATACGATGGATATAGAAAAAGAGCGCGGTATTACCATTAAAGCCCAGTCTGTTCGTCTGGATTACGTCAAAGACGGAGAACACTATATCCTTAATCTTATAGACACTCCGGGTCACGTGGATTTTTCTTATGAAGTGAGTCGTTCTCTAGCCTCTTCGGACGGTGCGCTTCTTATCGTAGATGCGGCACAGGGGGTTGAAGCACAGACCATAGCCAATGTCTACATTGCGATAGAAAATGATCTGGAACTTTTACCTGTCGTGAACAAGATAGACCTTCCCGCAGCAGATCCGGACAGAGTTCTTTCCGAACTGGAAGAAGCCATTGGTATCGATGCAACTGAACATAATCTGGTTTCAGCAAAAACAGGTTTGGGGGTTGGAGAACTTGTAGACAGTATCATAGAGCGTATACCTGCACCAACGGGAGATGAAGATGCACCGCTGAAAGCACTTATTTATGATTCCTGGTTTGACAACTACTTGGGCGCACTTGCACTTGTTCGTGTCTTTGACGGTAAAATATCCAAGGGACAAATGGCAAAAGTCATGGGAACCAAAGATGAGCACCAGGTACTTAGCCTTATGTATCCAAATCCCATTGCACCTGTTAAAACAGATGAGATACGTACAGGAGAGATAGGCATTGTTGTGATGGGGCTTAAAACAGTGGATGCACTCAAAGTGGGAGACACTATTACGGATGCTAAAAATCCTACGGCAGAGCCTATACACGGATTTGAACCTGCTAAACCTTTTGTATTTGCAGGAATCTATACGATAGAGACAGATAAGTTTGAAGATCTGCGTGATGCGCTGAATAAGCTTAAACTCAATGACTCTTCACTGAGTTTTGAACCGGAGAGTTCCATGGCACTGGGATCCGGTTTTAGAACTGGTTTCCTGGGCATGCTGCATATGGAAGTGGTCAAAGAGCGTCTGGAACGTGAGTTTGATCTTGAACTCATCGCCACAGCACCTACGGTTGTTTACAAAGTAGTACAGACAAATGGAGAAGAGTTTGAGATACAAAACCCTTCTGAACTGCCTGAACCGCAAAAGATAGATAAAATTTTTGAACCCTATGTGAAAGCAACGATCCTCACACCTCAAGAATATCTCGGAAATCTCATTAAATTACTCAATGACCGTCGTGGTATACAGATTAAAATGGATTATCTGAATGAAACACGTGTACTTTTGGAGTATGATATACCTATGAATGAAATCGTTATGGATTTTTATGATAAACTGAAATCCATTACCAAAGGATACGCGAGTTTTGACTATGAACCTATAGGCTTCAGAGAAGGTAACCTTGTCAAGCTTGACATTCGTGTGGCCGGGGATGTGGTAGATTCACTCTCCATCATCGTACCTGAAGACAAGGCACGTACAAGAGGGCTTGCTTTTGTAGGACAGCTTAAAGAACTCATCCCAAGACAACTTTTTGAAGTGGCGATACAGGCAAGTATCGGGAACAATGTCATTGCACGTTCCAATGTGAAGTCTATGGGAAAAAATGTTACTGCTAAGTGTTACGGTGGAGATATCACCCGTAAAAGAAAACTTCTGGAGAAACAAAAAGCGGGTAAAAAGCGTATGAAGTCCATCGGTAAAGTACAGGTGCCGCAAGAAGCATTTATGGCTGTACTTAAGTTGGACGGCTAATGGGTTGGGCGATACATTTACATCTTGTTGCCGCTATTGCATGGATAGGCGGGGCATTTTTTATGTTCCTGCTTGGCGTGAGCCTGAGAAAAAAAGTGGAGCAGGATGCTGTGTATCCTGTGATCGGTCCTATCTACGGTTACTTTGAAACAGCTGCTTTGATCATCCTGCTTTTTACCGGGTATACGATGATAAACAACAACGGTCTCTTGGATATTCTTTTTTCAAATGTGACCAACGAAGTCATAGACTCTTTACGTATCAAGCTCTATATCGTGGCTATAATAGTCGTTTTAACCGTGATACATATGACCATCAGTATGATGACACTGCATAAGTTGAAAACACCTTTTCAGCGTTTCCTCTCCAAAGGCTCTTCAATGGGTATCTTTCTTCTAAATCTGGTCGTGCTGCATTACGCAATGGTACTCAGAGATATACTTTAGAGATCCCTTCAGGGTATTAAAAAATTCTATCTTAAATGTTGACTAAAAGGGATTATAAATGAGCGATAAGATCAATGAGATCATAGCCGAGATAGAGGCAATGAAGGTAAAACTTGGAGAAGAGATCGCTCAGCAGGAAGGGCATATCTCTTATGAGATCCATAATGGATATGTAGAATTTGAAAAAGATGTCCTGGATAAGCAAAAAGAAAATATGAAAAACCTTTTAGCCTGGTTTAGGGAAGTTCCTCTTTTGCATCTGCTCACCTCACCGCTGATCTATGCAATGGTGATCCCTGCCATGTTTTTTGATCTGATACTTTTTATCTATCAGCAAGTGGTATTTAGAGTATTTAAATTCAAATTTCTTAAACGAAGTTACTATATAGTATTTGATCGCCACTATCTTGGGTATTTAAATCCCATTGAAAAGCTCAATTGTATGTACTGCTCCTATTTCAATGGTTTGATGCACTATGCTTCAGCAATAGCCAGCAGGACTGAACTCTATTTCTGTCCTATAAAACATGCAAAGAAGATCGTGTATAAACATGAGTATTATAATGACTTTTTAGCGTATGGTGATGACGAAAATTATCAAAAAAAGTTAAAAGCACTTCGTGAGAATGCTTAATATCGATAATCAGTGAGTATTCTCATATAGTTTGCTCTCTGATACGCCGCAGGATTGGATGTATGATGCAGGGAGATACTTCCTTTCATCTGCTCTATGGAAACATATTCTTTTTCTTCCATCCACGCTACAAGATGATCTAAAACAGTTTGGATATGTTCTTCCCCGTTTTTTAAAATCGCAGAGACCATTTGTACTGCATCCGCACCACTCATCATCGCTTTAAGTATATCTTCATGGGTACTCACACCTGTTGAGGCACATAAAGAAGTCTCTAACTTGTTGTATAAAATAGCACACCATCGTAGGGTTTCACTCAAGTCTTTTGAACTGCTTGGGTTGATAACCTGTGTTGCGTTTAACTCTTCTAAATCGATATCAACATGTACGGGTCTGTCAAAAAGAACTAAAGCATTAGCCCCTGCGTTTACCAGCTGTTTTGCCATATTTACCGGTGAAGAGAAGATAGCATTCATTTTCACACTTACAGGAATATCCACACTCTCTTTAACGGTTTTGAGTGCATCAATATACATTTTTTCAACATCAGCACCACTCATATCCAAATCAGTTGGTATGTAAGTAATATTTAGCTCAATGGCATCAACACCGGCAGATTCTAATTTTTTGGCATAGTTTATCCAGCCACCTTTTGAAACACCATTGAGTGAAGCAATGATAGGGATAGTTATCTCTTTTTTAAGTTTTACTATTTCATCAAGATAATGTTCTGATTCAAGATTAGAAAGAGTTACTTCAGGGAAATAACCTAAAGATTCAGCATAATTTTCACTCCCTTTAAATAAAAAATGGTCTATTTCGTGTGTTTCATGATTGATCTGCTCTTCAAAGATTGAATGCAAAACGACTGCCGCAGCGCTAGCCTCTTCCAACTTTTTTATGGATTGGATAGAAGCAGTCAGAGGTGAAGCACCGACAATGATTGGATTTTTTAGCTTGAGTCCCATGTATGTTGTTGTTAAGTCCATTATATTTCCTCCTCTTTTGAATATGACATGTCTTCTATATTTTTATATCGTTTATACATATCTTTAGCATGTTTTCTTGCAGTTTCAAGATATTCTTTAGCATTGTCAGAATTGAGTTTTTCTACCATTTTAAATCTTGTCTCTTGATACATAAAGTTTTTCACATCTATCTTTGGACCTTTATAATCAAGCTGCATAGGATTTTTCCCCTCTTTTTCAAGGTCTGGGTTGTACCTAAATGTTGCCCATAAACCAGAATCAACTGCTAGTTTTTGATGATCCATTCCGTATTTTAAATCATATCCATGTGCGACACAGTGAGAGTAGGCGATGATGATAGATGGTCCATCATAAGCCTCAGCTTCAATAAATGCTTTTACAGTTTGTGCATCACTCGCACCCATGGCGACTCTTGCTACATACACATTCCCATAAGCTACTGCCATCATTGCCAAGTCTTTTGGAATCTGTGCTTTTCCTCCAGCGGCAAATTTTGCTACTGCACCTGTCAGTGTTGCTTTGGATTGTTGTCCACCGGTATTTGAGTAAACCTGTGTATCTAAAACTAAGATATTGACATTTTTACCGCTTGCCAGAACATGATCAACGCCACCATAACCGATATCATAAGCCCAACCATCGCCACCGATAAGCCAAACAGATTTTTTAACGAGATAATCAGCGAGGTTACCCAGTCTATCGATTTGTGTCCCTTTTTTAGATTTTAAAACTGATTTTAACTCTTCCACTCTCGCTCTTTGTTCAAAAATCTCAGGCTCACTTTCCTGTTTGGAGTCTAAAATATTTTTACAAAGTTCTTCACCGATTTCATCTTTGATATCGTCTAAAACCTCTCTGGCATTATGCGTATGTTTATCAATTGCCAGTCTAAATCCTAAACCAAACTCTGCGTTATCTTCAAAGAGTGAGTTAGACCAGGCAGGTCCTCGTCCTTCGTCATTTTTTCTCCATGGGGTAGTCGGAAGATTACCACCGTAGATAGAAGAACATCCTGTTGCGTTTGCTACTACCATTCTATCCCCGAAGAGTTGTGATGCCAGTTTGATGTATGGTGTTTCTCCACATCCGGGACATGCACCACTAAACTCAAAAAGAGGTTCTAAAAATTGTGATTCTTTCATTTTCTCATGATTGAGTTTACCTCTGTCATAAGTAGGTAGCTTGCTAAAGTAATCCCAGTTTATGACACCCTCATCATGTACTTCTTCAATAGCGGTCATATTGATTGCTTTGAGATTTGTTTGTGATTTGTTTTTAGCCGGACAGACTTCAGTACAAAGACTACAACCTGTACAATCTTCTACAGCTACCTGAATGGTAAAACGCTCCTGTTCTTCAAAAGTTTTCCCCTTAGCTTTAACAAAAGAAAAAATAGATGGGGCATCAGCTAAGATATCTTCATTGATAACTTTGGAGCGAATAGCAGCATGAGGACAAACAAGCACACATTTGTTACATTGGATACAGGTGGAAGAGTCCCAAACCGGCACTTCAAGTGCCGTGTTCCTTTTTTGATACTGTGTGGTTCCACTTTCCCATGTTCCATCATCTGGTATACCTGAAACGGGGATCTCATCCCCATCCCCAGCGATAAGTTTTGCGGTAATATCTTCTACAAATGCATCATAATTACCTTGGATGATAGGGGACATCTCTTTATTTCCCTGTGTTTGATTAGGAATAGGTACTTCAAAAAGATTTGCTAAAGTATTGTCTACAGCTTTATAGTTCATATCAACTATCTGTTTTCCCTTCTTGCCATAAGTTTTTTGGATACTGTTTTTGATCTTCTCAATCGCTTCCTCTTTTGGAAGTATCCCGGATATGGCAAAGAAACAGGTTTGCATGACTGTATTTATCTTTCTGCCCATACCGCTTTGCATGGCTACAGTTGCCCCATCTATTACAAAAAACTTAAGCTTTTTTTCTATTATCTGTTCTTGCACTTTTTTTGGTAATTTTGAAAAGACTATCTCTTTACTGAAAGGTGTGTTTAGTAAGAATGTAGCACCTTGTTGTGCATTTCTTAAAATGTCAAACTTTTCAAGAAAAACAGCTTTATGGCAGGCTACAAAATTTGCTCTTTCTATTAAATAAGTTGATTTTATCTCACGAGGGCCAAAGCGTAAATGAGATATTGTCATCGAGCCGGATTTATTTGAGTCATATACAAAATACCCTTGCGCAAAATTATCTGTCTCTTCACCGATTATTTTGATAGAGTTTTTGTTTGCACCCACTGTTCCATCGCTCCCAAGCCCAAAAAACATACCTCTAAAAGTATCTTTATCAGCACTGGAAAATGATTTGTCCCATTCTAAAGAGGTATGCGTGACATCATCATATATGCCTATAGTGAAATGATTTTTTGGTTTTTCTTTGGATAACTCATCAAAAACAGCTTTCACCATAGAAGGCGTAAACTCTTTAGATGAAAGTCCGTAGCGACCACCTATGATTTTTGGCATACTAAGTCCAAGCTCATCATATTCATTGAGCTCATTTAGAGCACTTACAATATCAAGATAGAGTGGTTCACCTAAAGAACCTGCTTCTTTTGTTCTATCTAAAACCGCTATGGCTTTTGTAGTTTTTGGTAAAACTTCCATAAAGTGCTTCACAGAAAAAGGTCGATAAAGTCTTACTTTGATAATTCCGACCTTTTCGCCTTGTGACATAAGATACTCAGTTGCTTCATGAGCAGTCTCTGCACCCGAACCCATGAGAATGATAACTTTTCTTGCATCTTTAGCGCCAACATAATCAAAAAGATGATACTCTCGACCTGTAAGAGATGCAAACTTATCCATAGTATTTTGTAGAATATCTGGCACTTTATCATAGTAAGAGTTGACACTTTCACGACCTTGAAAATAAACATCAGGATTTTGTGAGGTACCACGGATAAAAGGATTGTCTGATGAGAGCGCACGAGAACGATGTGCAAAAACCAACGCTTCATCTATCATAGCTTTTAAAACAGACTCATCTAGGAGTTCGATTTTACTAACTTCGTGAGATGTTCTAAACCCATCAAAAAAGTGTAAGAAAGGCAACCTTGCTTCAAGAGTAGCAGCTTGTGCAATTAAAGCAAAATCATGAGCCTCCTGAACACTGTTTGATGAGAGTAAAACAAAACCTGTTTGCCGAACAGCCATCACATCAGAGTGATCGCCAAATATAGAAAGAGCTTGTGCAGCAAGAGAACGCGCGGCTACATTAAAAACAGTAGAGGTGAGCTCCCCGGCAATCTTGTACATATTTGGTATCATCAGTAAAAGACCCTGAGATGAGGTAAAAGTGGTCGTTAAAGCTCCCGTTTGCAGAGAGCCGTGAACAGCTCCACTCGCACCACCTTCACTCTGCATTTCCATGATCTCAGGAAGCGTACCAAAGATATTTTTTTCTCCCCTCATAGAGTACACATCACTCAACTCAGCCATGGGAGAAGATGGAGTGATAGGGTAAATTGCTATCACTTCATTGATTTTATGAGCAACTCTTGCTACGGCTTCATTACCATCGATCGTAACACTTAATTTTTTCATACAAGCACCTCCTAGTGTTCATACCTGCATTATATCCATTATTATTTTACAGAAATATAAGAGTGATATGATAATCTGAGTAGAATGAATGATGATGAAAAATAAAAGAACCTAAAGTGGAATTTCAAAATGCTCTGTGAAAATATATTTTGATATAATTATTGTAGTGAGGTATTTTCTGCATAAGCATTTGTAAAAAATATGAAAGGTGAAAACAGATATGAATGAAATCGAGTTAGGTAAATTGCTTCTGTCTCTCTCTTTGATCTTTGCTTTGACTTATATCCTTGGATATCTTCTCTCAAAGGTTAATAATGTCTTATACTAAATGGTTCAGCGAGATAGGAATAGAGGATGTGACAGAGGTCGGCGGAAAAAATGCCTCATTGGGTGAGATGTACCAAAATCTGACAGATGAAGGGGTGCGTGTACCCAATGGATTTGCTGTCACAGCAACAGCGTACAAGGGCATTTTAGACTTTAACAATGTTTGGGACAAGCTGCATGAGGAGCTTGACACCATGGACGTGAATAATGTGAAAGACCTTCAGAAGCGCGGTGCAGCCTGCAGAGACATCATCTACACCTGTAAACTGCCTGATGACCTTAAAGAAGATATTTTAAAGAATTATGCCAAACTCAAAGAAAAGTATGGTGATGACCTCTCTGTTGCCGTTCGCTCTTCTGCGACGGCTGAGGATTCTCCCGAAGCCTCTTTTGCCGGACAGAATGAAACCTATCTGCATATTCAAAATGAAGACGAACTGATTGATGCCTACATGCGCTGCCTTGCTTCAAATTTTACCGACCGTTCACTGCATTACAAATATGATAATGGCTTTGACTACTACAAGGTCTACCTCTCTGCCGTGGTCATGAAGATGGTACGCAGTGACATAGGGGCGAGCGGTGTGATGTTCAGCCTTGATACGGAGACTGGGTTCAGAGATGTAGTATTCATCAATGCAGCCTACGGTCTGGGTGAAAATGTGGTGCTGGGTAGCATAGACCCTGACAGTTTTTATGTACATAAACCTACTTTTAACAAAGGGCATCGTACTGTGCTGAAACGCCGTCTGGGAAGCAAAGCACTTAAAATGATCTTCAGCAAAGAGGCCAATGTAAGCAATATGGCAGTGGAATATACTAAAAACATTGATACCACCATAGACGAAAGAAAGCATTTCTGCCTCAGTGATGACGATATTATGGTATTGGCAGATTATGCCATTAAAGTCGAAAATCACTACTCAAAAAAAGCCGGTTTCCATAAACCTATGGATATGGAGTGGGCCAAAGACGGCAGTGATGGTCACCTCTATATGGTGCAGGCACGTCCTGAAACAGTTGAATCACAGCAAAGTGGCTCTGTGTTAAAGCTTTATCATCTCAAAGAGCATGCAGATGTCCTTACAACAGGCCGAGCTGTCGGCACAAAGATCGGTGAGGGGAAAGTGCACATCATTAACGATGCCAAAGAGATGGACCAATTTAAAGCGGGGGAAGTCCTTGTCGCTGATATTACCACACCGGACTGGGAACCGGTCATGAAGATCGCTTCTGCCATTGTCACGAATAAAGGAGGACGTACCTGTCATGCCGCTATTGTCAGCCGTGAACTTGGTCTCCCTGCCGTGGTCGGTTCAGTGAATGCAACGGAAGTGCTCAAAGATGGTGATGCCGTGACCGTGAGTTGTGCGGAAGGTGAAACAGGTTATATTTATAAAGGTGAACTGGCATTTGAAATTCAGGAGACGGATCTCTCTGCCTTGCCTAAAACCAAAACAGATATCATGATGAATCTTGGTGATCCGGATATTGCCTTCTCTCTGGCTTCCCTGCCGGTGGACGGAATCGGGTTGGCGCGTATGGAGTTCATTATCAACAATAACATCAAAGTACACCCTATGGCACTGAAACATCCGGAAAAAACCGATGATGACACGCGCAAAGCACTTGAAACACTGACTGACGGCTATGAGAATTTTGAAAGCTTCTTTGTCAAACGTCTCTCTGAAGGAGTTGCGACCATTGCGGCAACGGTGTATCCCAAACCCTGTGTGGTGCGTATGAGTGACTTCAAGTCTAATGAATATGCTTCTCTGCTAGGTGGAAAATTCTTTGAGCCTGATGAAGACAACCCAATGATCGGGTTTCGCGGGGCAGCACGTTATGCACATCCGGCTTATGAAGAGGGTTTTGCACTGGAATGTGCCGCGATGAAACGGGTACGTGATGAGATGGGCTTTGACAATGTTATTTTGATGATCCCTTTCTGCCGGCGTGTAGATGAGGGACAGCGTGTCATTGATACCATGGCCAAGTATGGTTTGAAACAGGGAGAGAATGAGCTGAAGATCTATGTCATGTGTGAAATTCCGAACAATGTTATTTCGATCGATGCTTTCAGTCAGATCTTTGACGGTTTCAGTATCGGCTCCAATGATTTGACACAGCTGACACTTGGTGTCGACCGTGACAGTGAGATCGTCGCTTTTGACTATGATGAACGTGACCCCGGTGTGCTTAAAATGATCGAAATGGCAGTTCATGGTGCACAGCGCAATAACCGTCACAGCGGCATTTGCGGGCAGGCACCGTCTGATTACCCCGAAGTGGCTGAGTACCTGGTCAAATTGGGTATTGATTCTATCAGTCTAAACCCTGATTCAGTACTCTGTACCCTTCCGAAGATCGTTGAACTGGAAAAAGATCTCCAAAGGAATGAGAAATGAAAATTACCTCTTCAGAACACAAAAAAGTATTTCCCGGGCAAAGGAAAAAGTCAAAACTGGATGACCCGAAAGCAAATGAACAGATCAATGCAATACTAAATAATCCTAATTATATCCCGGCTGATCTTGACAGTGACTTTTTACGTCAGGATGAAGTACGAGGCATTCGTCTGGAAATAGATTATCTCAAGCCTGAATTGATGATGCGTCAATACGGTATTGAATATACCATTGTCGTTTTTGGATCGACCCGTATTGTTGAAGCTTCAGAAGTCAAAAGAAACATTGAAAGTCTTAAGAAAGCACAGGAACAGTTTGATGACCCATCTTTGGAAAAAGAGCTGCGCATTGCTAAG
>Ga0209013_10001568_pt1 | contig 21021 bp, 23 predicted proteins | sample Cruoilmetagenom2_FD_187291 | JGI IMG/M metagenome (GOLD analysis project Ga0209013, IMG submission 187291) | Oil polluted marine microbial communities from Coal Oil Point, Santa Barbara, California, USA - Sample 2 (SPAdes) (version 2) | ecosystem: Environmental > Aquatic > Marine > Oil seeps ...
TAATAACCGCAATAATAACAACAATAACCGCAATAACAACAACCAAAATAATCCAGCTGAGTTCGGTGAGGATTTCAACTTTGACAATTTAAACGAGCAAAACCAAAATGAACAAAACAGAAATAATAACAACCAAAATGAACGCAATAACAATCGTAACAACAATAATAACAACAACAACAACCTTAAGTAATAATTAGCTTCTAATACAGTTATTCCTAAAGACAACTTTAGGAATGGCTGTATTTTTAGTTTATGAATAGGACATAAGAGGTAAACAAAAATAAAAACAAAAAGTAGGTGGGTGTAATGGGAAATTTAGCGATTCGACCTTTGGATATTACAGATGCATATATGACGTATCTTTTCCCATTCTCTTTTCGAGAAAAAGAGCGGCACGAGCTAATGGACCAGCTTGAGAAACATCATTTCACCTTTTTCACTTTAGACAAAGAAGAATTACAAGAGAAATATTATGGAGATAATATAAAAGTCCTGCATGAAGAATTGGATCAATTCTTTTTGCCATTTATTGAAGACAAACTATTCCCTCCTAACACAAATAATAGGGGCTTTTTGCGTTATTCAAAAGCAATAGAAGAATCTTTTACATATGAAGTTAATGATAACAAAGTAGATTTTATTATTAACAGTGTGGATATTATTTTATGTCCTTTTGGTATCGGTGTAATTACCATACGGACGATAATGGATCAAGAGCAGGAAACACTGACGAATATATTGGATCACGTTAGTCATTTTCGTGTGTTAGAACCTAAGCTACCTTTCGATAAAGGCTCAAAAATTTATCACAACAGTAAAGTGTTTCAAACTACAAATGAATTGGTATTTGACTATATATGCCAGCCTCTAAAGCCATTTATCATCCATGACGAAAAATTAGCGGGTTATTATGGGAGTCTCCCTTACTTTGAAGATGAGCGAATGTATACCTCTCTATTTTTAATCGCAGATGATAAGACGGAAATTACGGAAGAACAGCTATTTCGTATGGCTCACATAGATGGAAAGGATATTGAAGGGAATGACTTTATCTCTTCCTCCAATCCAGATTATGTAAAGCAATATGTGAGGGAACGAATCCATGATCGTTGGGCGCCGACTACATATACAATTGCTTCGGAGCAAACTCAGTCAACTCTTTCTAATAAGAAAAAAGAGCAATTAAAAGAAGAAATTTCTCAATTTATGAGTGTTCATTATTATAATTTGATGCTTCATTACTACTATAAAATTATGTTATTGAAGGTTTCTTTTGAGCACAGTGAAGTAAGTTGGGTAAAAGATAAAAGATACGTGGAGGAGTTAATAGAACTCATATCAAAATTCTATTCACGTTTTTATTTTGAAGAGGTTTCTACTAGGACAGAAGGGAAAGAGTTAACAAAGCAATTGCGAGAAGCATTCCGTCTTCATGATCTTTTCAATGAAGTAAAACAAACAGTAGATGATCTATATCGTGCTCAAGATAACCAATCGAGTAAACGACATAATTCCTTGTTATTTATGTTAACTATTTTTACGGTAGTTTCGGGTATTTATGGGATGAACTTGGTCATTGAAGATTGGAAGGGGAAAACAGATTGGGCAAAGGTTCCTGGCTACTCTTTTTTTGAGTGGATAGCACTTATTACATCATTAACCGGAATAGGTCTAGCTATCGTTTTAATCGGTTATACAAGCGGTAAAAGAATTTATGATAGATATAGAAAATGGAAAAGACATCATCAATAAAACTTCTTATCAATAGATGAGAAGTTTTTTCTATTTCCTATTTAAGATATATCCAGTATATTAAGATTAGTTTATAAGCCATAGATAATGAAAAGAACGGGGTAAGTTAGTGAATCAAACAAAAGCATCCAAATCAATTGTATTACCATTAATCATTTCCATTGTAGCAATTTCGTTTGCGGCTATTTTTGTCAAGTGGTCCCATGCACCCGCTACTATTTTAAGTATGTATCGAATGATACTAGCAACTCTCTTATTACTACCTGTTGTATGGTTTAAAAGAGCAGAGTTTAAAAAACTAACCAATAAAGAATGGCTACTGCTATTTGTAGCGGGTCTATTCTTAGCTCTACATTTTGCATTGTGGTTCGGTTCTTTAAAACTAACAACGGTTGCCAGTTCAACAATTATTCTAGCACTTCAACCTATAATTGCCTTAATCGGTGGTGTCATTTTATTTAAAGAAAGAACTACGAAATCGGCACTTATGACCATGGGTATTGCTGTAATAGGAGCAGTAATGGTAGGATGGGGAGATTTTGGTTTAAGTAGAAATGCCATTCTAGGAGATATTCTTTCTTTTCTTAGTGTAATTGCCGTTGTTGGATATTTATTAATCGGGCAGAAAGCAGTGAAAGTGGTTTCCCATTGGATTTATAGTTTCACGGTTTTTGGCTTTGCCGCCATTGCACTCATTTTGTATAACTTACTGACAGGCGTAGCAATGGGTGGATATGACTTAAGAGAGTGGGGAATTTTCGTATTGTTAGCAGTTGTGCCCACCATATCTCACTTGATAAACAATTGGCTGATGAATTATGTAACAGCCACAACGATATCTATGAGTATTTTAGGAGAGCCTGTTGGGGCAACTATTCTTGCCGCTATTTTCCTAGGAGAGCGACTAGTAGGTTGGCAAATTGTTGGGGGTATTCTAGTACTCGCAGGGGTATTTTTATTTATCCTTCAGCAGATGAACAGGTACCCGAAAAGGGGAATACAAAAAAACTAGACAATTATGGCGAGTCTAGTTTTTTGTTATTTAACTTTTATTTGCTAGCAAGTTATCTAATTGAAAATGCATTTATTACTTTAAAAAGCCGCCTTCTACTAATAATTCTTTAATTTCCTGTTTGGTCATTAGTTTTTGTTTCGTATCTATTAGAATAGGGGGTATGGAAGAATTTTTGTCAGTAGAATTTGAGGGAGCAATTTTTATCAAATCTTTATTAAATACGGTAGCCATCGGTATTTCATTTTCTGCGATTAATACCTCATGAGTCTTTTCTCCAACTCGAGCTCCGATTTCAAGAATATGAACATCTTTTTTGTGATAATACTCAATGAGAACTTCAGCTAAGTCGAGTATATTACAAGCATTCATATACATGACAAAAATCTCTCCTCCATTCCCCAGTTCTGTAGCTTGAAGAAGAGTTTTAATCGCTTGTTGTGGCGTGACAAAGTATCGTGTCATTTTTTTATCAGTAATGCAGATTTTATTTTCTTCTTCTAATTGTTTGATGAAAATAGGTAGTACACTGCCGCTGCTTCCAAGCACATTCCCTCCTCGAATGCATAAGAACCTAGTGTGCGAACCCAACTCATTTGCACAAAGAATCAGCTTTTCCCCGAGTGCCTTTGTCATTCCATAAGTATTGGCTGGATCTGCTGCTTTATCTGTAGAAATATAAATTACTTTTTTGACTTGGTTCTTTATGGAAGCTTCAATTACATTTTGCGTTCCTACTATATTCGTTTTAATAGCTTCTAAAGGGTTCTCTTCGCATACGGGGACATGTTTAAGTGCAGCTAAGTGAAAAACATAATCTACACCAGTACAAGCCGAAGAAAGAGCATTTTCATCTCGTATATCCCCTATATTAAATTGTACTCTTGGATCTTCAAAATTCCTGCGCATGATAACTTGTCTATTTTCATTTCTAGAAAAAACAATAATTTTCCTTGGGTCAAGAAGAAGAAGTTGCGTGATTAGTTCAATTCCCCATGAGCCTGTCCCCCCGGTTATCAATATTGTTGCATTGGTAAACACTATTTTTCCTCCCTAATAATTAATTTATTTTTTTGAGACATTTGGTACATTTGGTTAAGTACGCAAATGAATTCCGCTTAACACCTCTTCCCATAAGTCATGATTTCCTTCCCATTTATCTTTATTTGGAAACTCAATCGAACAAACCTTTTCTAAGGGCCAACTTTTTTCTACAATTCCTTGTACATATGTGTGGTTGATGAGTAGAATACTGAAGTCGTGTTTTACTATTCTAGAAAGTACGTCTTGTAATACTGCTGCATCCTCGAGCGTTCCTTCTGTTCGAACGAATAATATTCTTTTGGCATTGTCCATTTCTGAAAGAAAGCGTTGAATTCTTCGTTCGTATTTCTCCATTACTTCTGCATAGGCACCTAAATAAGTTAGTGTATTTTTTTCTCCATCAAAATCATGATTGGAAACAAGATTATAACCATCATCAGAAACACAGATAAACGAATCAGCGTATCCAATAACACGTAGATTGTCATAATCGAGGAAACCTATAAAGCGATTTTCCAATAGTTCATTTACCTTTGAAAGCTCAGGACTGGCCATCCAATCTAGTACGCCTGAGTATGGTCTCAAGTTGTGTTTTTTCAGTTGGATGGATGCTAAACAAAGATCTCCAAGACTAAATATGGCATCATATTTTCCTTTAAGTTGACTTAAATCCAATTATTTCACCCCCTTTAATCTCAAACTTCAAGGTGTCACATACACCTTATGTAATAGTTAATGCGACAGAATGAAAGAGAGCAGGGGCTAGTTTCCTATAAGTAGAAAATATTTTAAATAAAGAAAGCGATAACTTAGAGTTTTTCTCCTATTACCTCGCCGAGTGAAACTGTTGTGGTTTCATTAACAATAGTTGTTATGCTTGCTACAAGTTAAGTTGCTCATCTTTTTGTCAGAGATAGTCTATCCTATTCTCGAGTTTCAGCTTGCTCCAGGAAAAATAGTAAAAGTATAATATTTTCCACAAAAAAAAGACAGGTTTCCCTGTCTATTCTGATACTATTTCCGGATGAAAGTTGACCGTCTCCATAATAATCGGAGTACCTTTAGGGATTTCGGAATCTTCTGGGAGAGAGATAAGCAAAGAACCTACTCCATCCTCTCCGGCGGTATAAGAAAAGTTTTCATCCATCTGCATTACCCCGTTTATATATACATTAAAATAGCTATTGTTTAAATTTAGAGCTGGCAACGATAGCGCTGTTTCCCCCTGATCATCTAGAAAATCCGAGACATTAATCTTATGGGTGGTAACCTCAGTGATTGTTTCTACTACCTCATGAAAGTATCGAGCGACAGTGGGTGAAGCTGAAATCGTTTGTTTAGGTGTGATAGCTAATTTAACAATTTTTAAAGCCAAACGTGTTCCTCCTTTTCATTTCTCTTTCAACATATGACTCAAAGTAGGAGAGAGTTATGGGCATTCAAACATTTTGTGGAAAATGAGAAGAAGGACCTAAGGTATACACATTTTTGATATTTCATGGATACACTAACTTTATTTATATGTTAGGAGGGAAGAAATGATAAACCAACCATACGTCCCGCGGAAAGCGACTACTTATTTTTCACAGCCTTTAATCATTCCCTTAAAGGAAAGCAAGCCAGAGTCCAAAGTAATTAGCCATAGAACGGTTATGACGACTGAATTTTTTGTGTTATCTGATGGTGTGAAAAAAGTATATACAGAACAAGATGCTATTGCTGATTGTGGACTTCAACAAATGATGAACCCAATAAATGCTTCCTATATGAACCTGTTTATAAATGGGATTTTACAGCCGAAGGTAAATTATCGAGTAACTGAAGGAAGACTGATCTTATTGACCGAGGATGTGCCTGAAAAGGGGTGTCCGATTGTTCTTCAAATGCTTCAAATTTAAAAGCCCACACCAATTAGTGTCAATAGAAATAAGAATAGAACATGCGGTTAAAACGGGGAGATGTATAATTTGAAAATCTTGCTAGCCACATATTGGTCTATTCCCCATTTAGGTGGAGTTTGGAACTATATGGTTCAATTGAAAAAGAAGTTAGAAGACCTTGGGCATGAAGTGAATATGCTTGGATACGATGAGGACAATCTGAATATCCATATGATCGGATCAGATAAAAAGATTACAAGAGACAAGTTGTTGCCACTACTTCAAGCAAAAATAAACAAAGAAAATTATCCGGAAATTTATGAAAACAAATTAGTCGAATATACAGAGTTTCAACGATATATTTTTGAGTTAGGCACAGCTTACTTTGGTTTGGATAATTATGATTTGATACACACACAAGATGTTATTGCTACAGCATGTATCGATCGAATACGTCCCAAACATGTTCCACTTGTTGCTACTTTACACGGTTCTGTCGCACATGAAATCCATCATCAATTAACTACTATTCATAACACACCTAATTCTTATATTGCTAGAGCGTATTACGATGATCTAGAAAAACTTGGAGCGGATACAGCGGAAATAACTATTGTAGCGAACAATTGGTTGAAAAATATTTTGATAGATGAATTTAAAGTGGTTGAAGAACAGATAAAAATACTACATTATGGCTTTGATACAGAAAACTTCATCAAACAAATGAAAGTAAAGTCGCTTATAGTACCACCTAAAAACAAGAAGGTAATTATCTTTACAGGAAGACTGACTGACCTTAAAGGAATTAAATATTTGCTAGAGGCTTTAGGTAAGCTAAAAAAGGAACGTCAAGATTGGGTTTGTTGGATAGTGGGGTCGGGAGATGGAGAATCCAAACTACGGGTTAAATGTAAGGTGCTTGGTCTAGATGATTATGTTCAATTTCTAGGGAAACGTGATGATGTTCCAGCTTTATTAGGAAAGGCTGATATTTATGTATTGCCAACATTATTAGAGAATCAGCCACTATCACTAATTGAAGCCCAGATTGCAGGGAAGGCAACAATTGTTAGCGATGTTGGAGGACTGCCTGAAATGGTGCAGCATAATGTGACGGGTATTTTAACACCACCTGGGGATTCGAATATGTTGTTTGAAAACATAAATTTACTTTTAAATAATGAACAGTTGCGAAAGAAATTAGGAACAAATGCAAAAAAATGGGGTATGACACATTGGTCCATTGATAAAGGGATGAAAAGTTTACTTGAAGTTTATGATGAGGCCATTTCTATGAGGAAGAATGGTGAACAAGATGACACGCATAATCCGTTACATTAATCTTTTTTTCTTATCTCTATTTTACAAGTGTAAAACTTGGTGGCAAGGCATTTGGAATCGTCAGAAATCACTGGAGGTTTCAGAAAAAAAAGAAAAATATACTGTTGTTTCATCAGAGAATTATAACTCCAGATTTTCTGATAATGGTCCAAACTCAGAAATAACTATTGTGAAAGAGGTTTGGGATCAGATAGACAGTACAATTCCAAAGGAAACAACTTTTCCAAATCCTTCTACTGTTAATTTGTTTAAACCAATGAAATCAGATTATTATAATTTGTTGTTTCCTTATTCACCAATAACTCCAAAACTATTTGTAGATCGTACGATATGGGCAGATATTCTGAGTCATTTACCAGAGGAGTATGAGATTCCACCAACTGTAACAATAAAATTAATGAAACCGATGAGTAGTGATTACTACGAGAATATTTTCTCCCCTATATCAAGTAATTCTAAAGTGTTTGTGGATAATCGTGTCTGGGAAGAAATTATGGAAAATCTTCCGAACTCCTATATGATTCCTAATGCTAAAACAAATATGGGTATATGGACAAAACGACAAAACATGGCATCTCCGATTATTATGAAACACCAATTCAACAAATCTTCTTAAAAAAATTCTTCGGATGAATGATTCTTTTATGATTCATTCATTTTTTTGTTGGCTGCGAGGATTTATACAGACAATTCACCTTAGGTAGTGGTGGACTTTCCTTGTTGCGCAGGCACATGTCCCCATTTTTCTATTCAGCTTGCATATATTATGAAAAAGCCAAAAGGAGATTGAATATGAAAGTAATAGTTTCAGGGGGGGCGGGTTTCATAGGCTCTCATCTTGTTGATGCACTTATAGACAGAGGTATTGAAGTTCATATTATAGATAGTTTGATATCTGGACAGAAGGGTTATATTAATCCACTAGCACAATTACATGTTGTGGATATCTGTAGCGAGGAAGCAAGTAAAGTAATTATGAATATCCAACCAGATGCATTTTATCATTTAGCAGCACAAGCCGATGTTGGAAAATCTGTACAATATCCCAAGTATGATGGGGATATAAATATTATTGGGACACTTAATATACTAGAGGCTTGTCATAAAGCAAAAGTTGGAAAATTTATCTTTGCCAGTACTTCCGCAGTATACGGAAATTTAAACAATGAGTTACTTTCGGAAGAAGAGGTTACAGTCCCAGCATCATTTTATGGTCTGTCCAAGTTAACTGCCGAGTCTTACATAAGGCTTTTCTATGAGCTTTATAGACAGCCGTATACAATTTTAAGGTACGCTAATGTATACGGTCCGCGTCAACAGCCTAAAGGAGAAGGTGGGGTTGTGTCTGTATTTTTCGATCGACTTCGAAAAGGGGGACATATCAATGTGCATGGCGATGGACAACAAACGAGAGACTTTATCTACGTAAAGGACATTGTTGCCGCCAACCTTGCTGCATTGGAGAGCGGGGATCAAGAAACTATACAGGTAAGTACATCACAAAGGACTTCTATCAACGAAATATTATCCTTTTTAACTGACATTCATGGGATCTCTATTCTTCGCGAATTTACCGCACCAAGAGAAGGCGATATAAAGCATAGTTGCTTATGCAATAAAAAAGCTAGAAACTTATTAAATTGGAACCCAGTATATACAATAGAAGATGGTTTGAGAGAAACATATGCATTTCATAAGCAATTAGGAAATGATGTTGATAGTGCATATTTTGAGAACGAGCTAATGGGATGAGCAAGAAGACGAAGTTACTAATAACAGGTGCCACAGGTTTTACAGGTATTCATGCTTGTCGTCATTTCCATCAAGCGGGTTACGAAGTAATTGGCGTCTCTAGACAACAGTCTGTTATAGGAAACAATCATCCTCCTATCCTATCCTGCGATCTAACCAATAAAAGCAAGTTGACTGAACTGATACAAAAGAACAAACCAGACAAAGTCCTTCATTTGGCTGGGCAAAATCATGTGCCATCCTCATGGGTAGATCCAATTGCCTCTTTAGAAATAAATACAATGTCCACGGCCTACTTACTAGAGGCAATTCGGTTGCAAGCTCCTGAATGTAAAGTTCTGGTTGTAGGCTCTATGCTCCAGTTTGATATAAATGACATTACCACCTTAGACCATCCTTATAGTTTAAGTAAAACCCTACAAGTACTAGTAGCAAGGTCTTGGGAGTTATTATATGAAATGGATATCGTCATAGCGAAGCCATCAAATTTAATTGGTCCTGGAAGATCTAACGGGGTTTGTTCGATTTTAGCTAGGAAGGTGGCAGAAATGGAATTGCTAGGAGCAGAAAAGGTACTCAAAATAAACAACTTATCGGCACAACGAGATTTTCTAGATGTACGTGATGCGGTTCGCGGATATGAAATTCTATTTAATAAGAGTCCATCTGGTAGTGTGCATAATCTAACCTCGGGACAGCCCAGATATTTAAAAGAAATTACTAGTAGTTTGCAAGACATTTCCAGTGTGGATTTCGCAGTGGAATCTACAGAAGATAAATTTGAAGAGAAAGTAATTAAAATCTCTTCAAGTCTTATATTAGAAAATATGTCAACTCTTATCCCTTTCGAAAAATCGATGAAAGATATTCTGAATTACCAGCGCAAATCGCTAGTGTAGATGTTAAAATCTATTAGTGTATATTGTTTTGTAAAATGCTCATGAATTATATTTATTCATGAGCATTGCTATGTAATATATGCTTATAAGAAACCTAAATCTAATAAAATTTTAATGGGAATTGTTTCCCGGGAAATAATTTAGTCAATTTATGTAATACTTTTATAGGAGGATAAACATGGCTAACTATACATATGAGCAACCAATTAATATTGAAGAAACTCCAAAAACTTCTGTTTACAATGAGAAGGGAGAAGTTGTGTATATATTTCAACGATATTATTCTAATGGTTTAAAGAAGCGATTAGATAAAATAATGGATTACCGTTACTTTCTTTGGTATAACGTTTATGATACGAATGATAAGTTAATTTGTATGTGTAAGAAATTAACTCGTAAAGGCAGAGTTTACTTTGAAGTGTTTGACTATACTAATGAGAAGGAATACTTAGTTGCTTATGATAAGTGGAAAGAGCTCGTTCCAGATTTAATAATTTCGGATGGTAATATGCAGATTAAATTAGATAAGGAAATGGAAGATTGGTCTACATTTATTTATAATGACAGCGAGATAGCCAGGTGGAAAGCAGATATTGATGAGGTATTTAAAATTCAACTTGAAGTAAAGAATAACTCTCCCATAAATAATGTCGGATTTTTTATTGCGATTTGCCAGTGTGCATTGTTTATAGGCACATAAGTAAAAGTGTATGTAATTTTCTGATGGAAAATTTCATACACTTTTTTAGTGTAATTATAAATAACCTTAAAAAACTTGTGTTCAATTTTTTTTGCGCATATCATTTTACATCGTACACGATATAGATTATTATGAGAGATATATCGTACTCGATTTAAAAAAGGAGGAACTATTTTGAAAACATTATACGAAACAACTATTGTAAACACAGGTGGTCGACAAGGTGAGGTACATTCACTGGATAATATATTCTATTTGGACATCGCTAAACCAAAAGCTTTAGGAGGAGAAGCGACTACAGCCTCAAACCCAGAACAGCTTTTCGCTGCTGGCTATAGTTCTTGCTTTAACAGTGCTTTAGAGCTAGTGCTGGAACAGGATAAAGTGAAAATAGAAAAAAGTGAAGTAACTGCTACTATTTCATTGATCGCCGATAAAGAAAACGGTGGAGTGAAATTAGCTGCTAAGCTAGAAGTAGAGATTTTCGGGTTAGACGATAATGAGCTAAAAGAAAAATATGTAGAAAAAGCGCATGAATATTGCCCATATTCTAAAGCAGTTAAAAAGTCAATTGATGTAGAAATAATCGTAAAATAAATATTTAGGTGTGATTTTTATGAACAACCCTACCAAGTTGGAACAGCAGCTATGCTTCGAGGTTTATAAAGCATCAAGTAACTTTTCCAAGTTGTATGCAAGAACTTTGGAGCCATTCCATTTAACATTCTCTCAATATCTAGTACTACTCACGTTATGGGAACAGAATAATTTGTTAGTAAAAGATATCGGTAACCAATTAGGACTAGGGATTGGAACCCTAAATCCTATTATTAACCGAATGATTGGAAACGGGTGGCTCAACAAAGAGCAGTCTGACAAGGATAAACGCTCCTTCGTCATTTCGTTGACAAAAAAGGCAATAGAGTTAGAGAAACCGATCGAACAGGCAATCATCAGTAAAATTACTAGCTGCAATTATTTAGATATTAACGCAGAGACTTTAATGACCAATCTAAAAGAGTTAAACGCTTTTCTAAATCAGCTTAAGGAGTGAGTAATATGAGTATTTACGATATTAAAGTAAAAAAATCGGATGGAAAAGAGTACGAGTTAAATGAGTATAAGGGAAAACCGATGCTCATTGTAAACACAGCGACTAAATGTGGATTAAGCGGTCAGTTTGATGGCCTTGAAAAGATATATAATGAATATAAAGAAGAAGGGCTTGTTGTATTAGGTTTCCCATCAAACCAATTTAAACAGGAGTTAGGTAACGCTGAAGAAGCCGAGCAAGCATGTCGAATGAGTTATGGAGTTACATTTCCTATGCATGAAATGACTAAGTTGAACGGAAAAGATGCGCACCCACTCTTTCAACATTTAACTACCCACAGCAAAGGCATTTTGTCAAAAAATATCAAATGGAATTTCACTAAATTTCTTGTCGATAAAAATGGTGACATCATAAAAAGATACGCACCAACCGATAGCCCAGAATCGATAAAAGCAGACATTGCAAAAATAGTTGCAGAATAAAGCTCAAAACTTGTCTATACTCCATTCAACTTTGTATGTTTAATATAGTGAGAAAAAAGGAATAATAGGAAAAAAGAAGAAATGGGGAAATACAATGGGGAAATTAGTAGAAAAGGAACAAATACTTCTAGCTTACTATGTTTGTAATTTCTTGGAAAAAGATGAAAGAAATGCAGAAGAATTAGGGGAAGTGTTAACAAGAGCATTAGGAGATAATTTAACAAGCATTCAGGGGACGCTTAACGAAAAAGGTTTGTTGAGTGACCATGACGAAATGATTACAAATGAAGGAATATTATATATAGACAATATCTTGCACATTCAATCGGATGCTGTAGAGCGGAACAAATTAGCCTATGTGAAGGATAATCTTTTGACATATGAAATAGAGTTTTCTATTCCGGAGATTAAAGAGTATATCTACAAATATGTAGGGATTGAATAATATATAGTTGCACGTTTGACTTCTTCAATAGTCAAACGTGTATTTTTATATAAGACCCCACTAATAATTTAGCTGTGAGTTATTCAAATGAACTAGAAACGATTGGAACGGATATGGGCATAATTGGCTTGTGCAATTCTTATAAACCGATAGGAGAAAATCAGTTTCTGTGGTAAGATTCTTCTTATTAAAAATTTCTAGATAAAGAAGGAGTTAGAGTGGTAGTCACTAAAAAGAATAATTTAGGTGAAAAGTTAAGCTTATTTAGTTTGACTTGGCCAATATTTTTAGAAGTATTTTTATTTATGTTAATGGGTATCGCAGATACTTTTATGCTCAGTGCACTCTCGGATGATGCAGTATCAGGAGTTGGAGCGGCAAATCAGTATATACACATAGCTATCTTAGTTTTAGAAGTTGTCGGAAACGGTGCAGCGATTGTTGTTTCTCAATATCTAGGCTCGAAACGATTTGTAGAGGCGTCGAAGATATCAGGTTTGGCTGTTACTTTAAATTTATGTGTTGGAGTAGTCCTGAGCATTGGTTTCATTCTATTTTCAAAAAGAATGATGGTCGCTATGAATTTGCAAGGTGATGTGTTAGTACACGCAAACCAATATTTGACAATTGTTGGTGGAGCGATTTTTTTACAGGCCATTATTAACGCCCTTGCCGCTATTATCCGTGTACATGGGTATACAAAACAGACAATGTTTGTTTCCCTTGGTATGAATATCTTCCATGTCATAGGGAACTATGCATTAATTTTTGGGAAATTTGGTTTTCCAGAATTAGGAGTTCAAGGGGCAGCTATTTCGTCCGTTTTAAGTCGTTTTTTAGCAATGCTAGTTTTCTTCTGGTTGCTATATCAGGTAATGGAGTATCGTGTGCAGGTAGATTATTACTTCAAGCTCTCTAAAGAATATATTAATAAGATTTTACGGATTGGTATTCCATCTGCATTTGAGCAGATTTTATATCAAGGCTGTCAAATTGTCTTCTTGTATTACGTTACCTATTTAGGTGCGGAATCGTTGGCAGCAAGACAATACGCAGTGAATATTTCGATGTTTACTTACTTGTTTGCTCTTGCAATTGGGATGGGAACAGCCATTATAGTCGGACGACTCGTAGGTGCAAATGAAAAAGATGAAGCATATAAGTCAGTGTGGTTTAGTGTAAAGTGGGCTATAATTTTTACTATAACAATGGTAACAATTGTGATTATTTTACGCTATCCATTAATGGGGTTATTTACTGACAATAAAGAAATAATTGAGATAGGTGCATCTGTACTATTACTAAGTTTTCTATTGGAAACCGGTAGGACAGTAAATATAGTAATTATCAATTCCTTGCGTGCTGCGGGTGACGCAACTTTCCCTGTTTTTATGGGAGCTTTATCTATGGTCATGATGAGTTTGCCGCTAGGATATTTTTTGATATTCATACTTGACCTAGGGTTAGTTGGAGTTTGGTTAGCTATAGCGGCAGATGAATGGACTCGCGCTACAATTATGTTCTTTAGATGGAAAAGCAGACGCTGGGAAAGGTTTGCGCTTATACATCCTACTAAAGAGAAAGGCGGGCTAAGAGAAAACTAGGCGATTTCTGCTTAGGCCACTCTTGGTCTTTTTTTCTACTCGCCAAGCATAAAGCTGGATGTTTAAATAAATATAATAAATGAAATAAGAGAGGTGAATTTACATGGCGAATGAAAACCTATCATTAGTTAAAGCGCTTATGTATGGAATTCCAGAAATGGTCTTTATATTAAGGGTAGAAGAAAACAATCAACTTTTATGTGAGTTTTTAAACATATCAATGTTAAATCGCTTGAATCTAACTCATGAAGCTGTTGGTAAATCGATACATGTCATTCTCTCTGATGAACCTGCAAATAAGCTACAAAATGAATGCCTAGAAGTTATAAAGAAGAAGGAGATTCATTCGTTTGAGGAATATATTAAAATTCAAACGGGCGACAGAATTTATATAGAGATAACTTTAACACCTATCCTAAACGCAGATAAAGTATGTACGCATATCGTGGCTCTAGCGAAGGACGTAACAACTAAAAAAGTAATAGAAATTGAAAAGATGAAAAGTCAAAGTCAGTTGGCGGCGACAGAGTCTGAGTATAGATCTCTCTATGACCATAATCCAGATGCTATATTTAAGATTGATTTGGAAGGATATATTATTAGTGGAAATCTTGCGCTTGAACAGTTGAGTGGCTATCCAGTAGAGGAACTTATAGGTAAATTATTTATCGACTTTGTCGAGCCAAAGGACCAAGAAGAAGCAAGAGAATGTCTTACTCAAGCTTTAAACGGAGAACTGAGGGATTATCGTTTAAGCTTTTTGGACAAATCGGGAACTTCAATGGGATGCTTAGTAAAACTAACTCCAATTATTCGAGACGGACGGCAAACTGGCATTTTCGTCGGAGTTAAAGATATGAGAGAGTTAGACAAGCTTGCAAGTAAATATATTGATAGTGAAGAAAAGTTTCGTATTATAGCAGAAAATGTACAAGACGTTATTATTTTGTTGAATGATAAGCAGGAGTACTTATATATTTCACCTTCTAGCAAAGAAATATTTGAATACGATAACCAACAAATCAGGAAGCCGCATTCGTTTCTTAATATACATCCAGATGATGTGCAATTTTTAGAGGATCATTTCCAACGAGCAGTCAAAGACAAGAAATCTTATAAAGTCGAACTGAAAGCGAAGCATTTAAAGAAAGGGTGGATATGGACTGAACTAAATTGCACCCCAGTATTTGAAAAGAACGGCAAGTTTAAATATATGCTTATAATTGCTCGTGATATTTCGTTGCAAAAAGAGAATGTAGACCAATTAGAATATTTTGCTTTCCATGATTCTTTAACAGGGCTACCAAACAGACGTTTTTTCACAAATCGACTTCAGGAAATTTTAGAGCAAGAAGAAAAAACTGGTAAAGGATTTGCAGTTATCCTAATAGACATTGATGACTTTAAACAAATAAACGATAATTTTGGTCATGAAACAGGAGACGATGTTATTCAAGAGTTTGGTAAAAGATTGAGTAGAGCCTTAGCTCCGGAAGATTTTGTAGCTAGATTAGGGGGAGATGAATTTATCGCTTTAATCGACAATGTCCATGTGGAAGGTCAAATCTTGGAAAAAGTAGAAAATATTCGACAAGCTTTCACTATTCCTTGGTCCATTCATGAACATGTATTGAATATCTCAGCGAGTATAGGTATTGCACTTTCTTTTATAAATGGTACTACTACATCATCTGTTTTTAGAGAAGCAGATAAGGCTATGTATGATGCTAAACAAGCTGGTAAAAACCTAGTCCGTTTTAATCGTCGCAACTAAAAAGCAATCTTTAGTCGAGAAATAGACTAGAGATTGCTTTTTAACATTCAGAAACTATGAAATCTAGCAAATAGAAAGGACCTTTAACTTCTTCAATTGTTCTACTGCTTGCTTCAGTATATTAATATCCTGTACTAATGCAATACGAACATAGCCAGCTCCAGCGGATCCAAAAACAGTGCCCGGTACCATTACAACGCCAGTTTGATCGATTACTTCAAAAACGAAATCCTTGTCATTCATTTCATACGGATATTTTGCCCAGACGAACATCCCCCCGGTAGATGGTGCCACTTTCCAACCGAGATCAGTTAACGCGGTTGTTAGGAAATGGTATCTCTCTGAAAATATTTTGCGCAATCGATCTGTTATTTCCTCAGCGTGGTTTAAGACAACAATACCAGCTTCTTGAATAGGGCCGTAAATTCCAAAGTCTAGATTTGACTTTAGCTGCTTCATAATACTGATCATCTCTGCGTTTCCAGCGATATAAGCAATCCGTGTACCCGCAAGACTAAAGCTCTTAGATAAAGAGTTAATCTCCATTCCTACCTCTAAAGCGCCTGGTGCAGAAAGAAAACTGTTTGGCGAATCCCCAGTAAAATAGAATTCTGAATAAGCCGCATCATGCAGAATAATTACATTATACTTATTGGCAAAGGAAACGACTTTCTCAAAGAAAATTGGATCAGGCATTGCGGGAACAGGATTTCCTGGTAAATTTAATATCATTAGTTTTGCCTTCATCGCAATTTCTTCAGGAATTGTATCTAGATTAGGCAAAAAATTATTTTCTTCTAATAGTTCCATATAATAGGGTTTAGCGCCAGCAAGTTTAATACCAGCATCATAGGCTACATACCCAGGATTTGTTGTAAGAATGATATCTCCTTCATCACAAAAGGCAATCGGGAGGTGAACGAGTCCTTCTTGTGAACCCATTGTTTGAACAATTTGCGTTTCTGGATCCAATAAAACATTGGAGCGACGTTTATAATAATCTGCTACAGCTTCATTGAAGCGTTTAGTTCCGGTAAGCGTATAACCGTATGAATCTGTTGCATAGCTAAGATCAGATAATACTTTTCTAGCACGTTCATCTGGTGGAAGGTCAGGACTGCCTAAGCTTAAATCATATAAGTCATAGCCTTGAACTTGCTTTGCAGCAGCTGCGGCTTTCAAATCTCCAAAAATTGCTTTTTCAAATAACGACATTTTAGTAGATGGTTGAACTTTCAATATAAGCACTCCTAACTCAAAATAAAATTTTATGTTTTATGATATCACAATTTTCAATATAATTGTGAGAATTCTGAGTGTGGGATATTGCATTTGGTGAAAGCTCAAAAAGACCCTACAAATTTTTTATACATAAATTCGCAGGACTTTTGACATTGTGTTAGCGAAAATAGAGAGAAATAGTAAGTGTTACTAAGATCTTAATCTTACATATTTTGTAGAGTCGAAGAAGGGCCAATAGACAAACACCATAAAACTGCTGATAGAAAAAGAGGTTGCTCGTGATGTTTGTCACGAGCAACCTCTAAAAAAGTTTTCTTGTTATTAATGTGGCAATCGTCAGTCAAAGCAACTAGAAAAAGATAGAAACATATTTTAAACTTATAGACTGGGTATCTTTTTATCCGATTTTTAAGATGTTTCCTTCAATCGTAGTACCCCATCAGTCATTTCATAGACTTTGTCGCAATACTCAATTAAGCGAGTGTCGTGAGTTACAACGATTGTTGTAGTTTTATTTTGTTTTGTCTCTTTTTTTAGTAACTCCATAACTTCATAAGCTTTCTCAGAATCTAACGAAGCGGTAGGCTCATCTGCAAGGAGTATGGATGGTTTGCTATATAAGGCTTTAGCAATAGCGACACGTTGTCGTTCACCGCCAGACAAATCAGCGGGGTATTTTTTTCGTAATTCTTTAATATCGAGGTTATCGTATAAAGAATTCAATTCCTCTTTTGTCATATTATCTTTTTTTACATTATCTAATAGTTTCATTTGATTATCGACATTTAAAAATGGTACTAGATTAGATGCTTGCAAGATAAATCCAATTTCTTTTAGTCTTATTTTGGAGCGCTGTTTTTCATTTAAATTAGAAAGATCCTGATTATTTACTAAAATAGTGCCACTTGTAGGTGTTTGTAGTCCTCCTGCAACTGTTAAAAAGGTACTTTTCCCTGATCCGGAAGGACCAATGACTGCTATTAGCTCACCTGGTTCAGCAGAAAAGTTTGTTTCTTTTAAAGCATCCACCTGCTTATGTCCAGTGCCAAATGATTTTTTTACGTTATTAAGTTCTAAAATAGCCAAGTCATTAACCTCCTATCGCTTTAAGCGGATCGATTTTTACGATTGTTAACACCGAGAATACAGCTCCCAGAATTGCTACGATTATTAATATAACACCGTAAATAATCATGGTTGGAATATCAAATGAGACTGGAACTGCACTTGGTAAGAATGCTCCTGAGATTAGAGTTAAAGCAAAGCCAACAACTACACCAATGAACGCCAATAAAAATGTTTGAGCAATTACCGAACGGGATAAATAGCCGTTGGAAATACCTTGTGCTTTCATAACTCCGAACATACTAATCTTCTGAACTGTTAATACATAGAGGAAGATTGCCACTATAACTGATGAAATCCCAAATAAGAAATAAATCATGAAGTTCAAGGTTAAGGCTTGCTCTGTATAACCGGGAAGATTTTCTATGAACTCTTCTACTTCAATAATCTCTAAATCTTCATTGGATGGAGAGATGGAAGAGAAGTCGTCTCCACGAATAACGATACCATTTATTTGTGATTCATTTTCTGTGGCACCTTCACCAAACTTGACCTTTTGGAAAGTAGCTACTTCACCATAAAGGACTGGAGCAGCATTGAAACGTGCACTATCTGTAAAACCTACGATTGTTAATATTTCATCCGTAGAGGATAGTTCAAGTTCATCACCAAGTTCAAACCCATCCTCTTTAAGAGTATCACTGGCAACTACTTCGTTTTCTCCTGCAAATTTTTCTCCCTCCGTTACTTTTGGCATGATAAATTCTTCAGAATCTATACCAAAAAGGGAAATATTTTGTTTTGCATCACCATTTCTTGCAATTGTATTTAACTGTCCGAGAATTGCAGTTTCATTGTCTTTAATATCATCTGCTTCTTCGATAGTAAGAGAAGACTGAGGTAAACTTTTATCAGACTCTTCGGTAAGGACGATTGCTGTAGCATCCCATTTGTCTACGGCCTCTCTATTTAAGCTAGCCAAGCCTGTTGCTAAACCTGATAAGAAAAATACTAAATAGGATACTAACATTAATACACCAACGATTAATACAAAACGAAGCTTGTTCTTTTTAATTTCATTCCACGCTAAAAACATACAGTCACATCCTGTTGGTTAATTTGATAAACGAATCATAACATATTAATTTATTTTCGTCTAAGCTTTGTATAATGTTATTTTATTTTTTTATACAAAAAAGCAGATAATACCTCTGCGTATGAGGTTATCTGCTCCAGTGCCTCTTTGCCAATAAAATACCCAAGATAGAACCATATAAAACATGCCCTACCATCCAATAAAATAATGATGGAAGGCTACTAATGGATGGGGTTCTTTCTGATAAAATAGTGGTTGGAAAGTATAGACCTCCAATGATAAAACTAATAAAGACGCAGAAGGTTATAATTCTAATAGTAGATACTGTTGGAAGTCGTTGAATTATCGATATTAAAACAATCGCAAGTACTGCTGAAACAATTAAATGGAATATAACTTCTACTACTTCGGGAAACTTAAACTCTTTTAAAATAGGCAAGTAGTCAATGTTTAATAGTAGGGTATAAACCTTATAACCCGACATAAATTGAATCACTTTTAAAAATATGGTTAATACTAAACCTGCTATAATACCATCTATAGCAACATTTAGGGACAATTTATTCTGTAACTTCACTAGAGCTCACGTCCTTTCTAAACAGATGTTAATCTGATTCGTCAAATGATTGTATAGTGTTTGTATATTGTGTGTTATACTGTTTTTTATTATAATGTAGCATATATACATTATTAATTGAAACAGATTAATGTCACGAAAGGGGGTAACGTTTGTGAGTCAAATAGGGAGGACTGGAATTTATACAATTCAACAGGTTTCTAATGTCACGGGTTTGTCTAAACAAGTTATCCGTAAGTGGGAAGAACGTTATGAATTTATACAACCTGAACGATTAGAAAATGGATATAGAGTATACAGTGAAAAGGATGTAAATGCATTATTACGAGTTAAGCTTTTCTCAGAAAAAGGCTACTCTATCAAGCAAGCAGTCGATATGTTAGAAAAAGAACCTGAAGAACCAGATTCATCTTTCATAGAGGAACCAACTGAGTATAAGAAATTTAATGATTATGTAATTCAGTTACTTGAAAAAGGCACTTATTGTGACGAGGTGGAAATAAACCTTATATTGCAGCAAGCCTACCACCAATTAGGATTAGACTTATTTATAAGTAAGGTGATTATCCCTTTTCTACAAGAAGTAGGGGGAAGATGGGAGAGAGATGAGTGGGACGAATATCAAGAGGCAGTTTCTAGTATGGGTGTTCGTGATTATTTGATACAAATAAGAAAAACTTTTCAAATAAGAGATGACGCGCCTTTAGTTATTGGTGCATGCTTGCCAGATGAACATCATGAGTTGCCTATGCATATAGTATTGCTTCAGTTCATGCTCAGAGGTTGGAAAACTGTATTAATTGGTGCTTCACCAGCGCCAGGTGCAATAGAGTCACTAGTCCAGAAGTTAAAGCCTAAAATAGTATTGCTATCAGCTTCAACTACTTTGCCATTTGAAAAAGACCCTAAGTTAATCCGAAGACTCGATCATTTTGCAAGTGAACAAGAACATATTACATTCTATTTAGGTGGAATGGGTTCACATATGTATTTAAAAGAAAAAAAACTGACCTCCATTCATTTAAGCATAGATTTAGAAGAAATTCTTAATACAAAATAAAAAGCGCTACTAACTCTCCAATAGAGAGTTAGTAGCGCTTTTTTTGTGCATTTAAAAACATGGACAATTGCAGCTGTAGTCGATAGGTTATGGAAAATTTACTAAGCAATATCGCGTAGCAAGTGATTAGAAATATATAAACTTGTATATCCTTTTGTAAGAAGTTGCTAGTAAGATCATTACCTTGAAGGAGTTAATGTAAATGACAGAAAAACCAAAAAACTATTCAAGAAGAGACT
>Ga0209013_10001569_pt1 | contig 21020 bp, 22 predicted proteins | sample Cruoilmetagenom2_FD_187291 | JGI IMG/M metagenome (GOLD analysis project Ga0209013, IMG submission 187291) | Oil polluted marine microbial communities from Coal Oil Point, Santa Barbara, California, USA - Sample 2 (SPAdes) (version 2) | ecosystem: Environmental > Aquatic > Marine > Oil seeps ...
CCTCGATGGGTCGAGGGCCGCGGCGCTCCATGACATCGACTCCTATCTCGATGATCTTCAGCGTCAGTTCATCCAGGTGATCTTCGAGAGCCATGCCGAAGGAACGATCGACCTTCAGGTGGCCGTGCAGCTGGCAGTTGTCGCTCGGTTCTTCGAACGCATTGGCGACCACGCCGTGAACGTGGGCGATCGAACGAGGTACATCGTCAATGGTTGGATACCCGAGCATCCCTATCCCGAGAGCGACAACGAACCGCCAACGGTTTCAGCAATACGGGACCCAGAAAGCGACTGAACATGGTCGTTGCCGTCAGCGTTGTCATCGGAATTGCCGTTGGCCTGATGAGTGGTGCCCCGATCGGCCGGCGTTGGCGAACACGTGCAGCGTCGCGTCGTGGCCGTGCAGCGCACAGCGAGCAGTCGTCCATTCCGGAGTTCGAGGAGGTGGCCGTCCTTTTGAATGAAGCAGTCGACCATCTCGAAATCGGCATCGTCATGGCGGCCGACACGGGCAAGGTGATCTACCGCAACGCGCGGGGATCAGTCTTGGCCGGCACCCACGCAGGCCTCCTGGTTGAGGATGAACTGACGTCTGCCCTTACCGAAGCGCGCCAAGGGCAGCGCTCGCAACGTCTGGTCGAGTTGCATGGGCCACCAAAGTTATGGCTGGCTATCAGTGCGGAGCCGGTCCCCGAAGGAGTGGCGGTGGCGATGATCGAGGACGTGAGCGAGCGGATGCGTACCGATGCCATGCGGAGTGACTTCGTGACGAATATCTCCCACGAACTGAAGACGCCCGTTGGGGCGATTGCCGTGCTCGCTGAGGCCATAGCTGACGAGAGCGACCCTGAGGTGGTCAGACGATTGGCAGCTCACCTGGTCGAGGAATCACATCGTGGAGTCTCGACGATCGACGATCTCCTGAAGCTGTCGCAAATCGAGTCGGCCGGGCCGAGCGATGCCGTTGTCGACCTGGCCGCTGTTGTGCAGACTGTCATGCAGACCGCGACGCATCGAGCTGAGATCTCCAGTGTGGGGCAGCGTGTCGAGGTCAAGATGTGTGGCATGCCAAGGTCGATCAAGATCCGTGGAGATGAACGTCAGCTCGTGTCCGCGCTCGGAAACCTCGTCGAAAACGCTGTCAAGTACAGCCATGATGGTGACCTCGTGGAGGTGCGCACGCAAGTTGACGAGGTTGCCGTCGAGGTCATTGTCGTCGACCAAGGCGTCGGCATCCCCACCCGTGACCTCGACCGCATCTTCGAGCGCTTCTACCGCGTCGACAAGGCGCGCAGCCGCGATACCGGTGGCACCGGACTCGGACTGGCGATCGTGCGCCACGTGGCGACAAATCACGGTGGCGAGGTGTTGGTGTCCTCGCAAGAGGGTGAAGGTTCGACCTTCGTGTTCCGCCTTCCGGCTCACCTGATCATCGACGAGGGGGTCGAGTAATGAGTGAAGCGACCATTCTCGTGGTCGAGGACGAGCCGAGTTTTGTGGAGGCGCTCACGATTGGGCTGCGGCGAGAGGGCTTCGATGTCGTCGTGGCGGTGGACGGTGCCGAGGCACTGGAGAAGTTCGACGAGACGCGGCCTGACCTGGTGTTGCTCGACGTGATGCTGCCCAGGATCAGCGGTATCGACGTTTGCCGCCAACTTCGCAAGAAGACCAAAACGCCGATCATCATGGTTACTGCAAAGAGCGAGGAGATTGACACCGTCGTTGGTCTTGAGGTCGGCGCCGACGACTACGTGACCAAGCCGTATCGCCTTCGCGAATTGACCGCTCGGATCCGAGCAGTTCTTCGTCGCTCAGAGCCCGAGGGTTCAGCTCCGTCGGCTGATTCGGGGATCATCGAAGTCGGGGCTGTGCGTCTCGACCCTGATGAGCACAGGGCTTCGGTCGATGGCAACGCGGTGACCCTTCCGCTCAAGGAGTTCGCGCTCCTGCATCTGCTGCTCGCCAACGCTGGGCGTGTCCTGCCGCGAGACACCCTGATCGATCGCGTGTGGGGCGACGACTACGTCGGTGACACAAAGACTCTTGACGTGCACGTAAAGCGGCTTCGATCGAAAGTCGAGATCAACCCTGCGGTGCCCACGAGGATCGTCACAATCCGGGGCCTCGGCTACAAGTTCGAACGAGCCTGAGAAGAATTAGACGAAATGAGACGAATGGGGTCTGAGACGAATGGGGTCAGACCCCATTCGTCTCATTCCCCTAACATCGGCACGGTGGATCGGGTGAGTCATTCTCGGCGACCGCCGGCGTCCAAGTTCCGACGGCTGGCGCTCACGCACGCCCTGATGGTGGGCGGCGACACCGCGATGGTCGTCGCGCTTGCCGACTCGTTGTTCTTCGACATCGACCTCGATGCTGCTCGGTCGCGTGTTCTGCTGTTTCTGGTGATCGGTTTTGCGCCGTTCCTCGTGGTTGCGCCACTGATCGGCCCCCTCATCGACCGGGTGGCAGGTGGCCGCCGATTGGTGATCCAACTCGTTGCGGTTGCTCGCGTCGGATTGATGCTCCTGATGGCCCAGTATCTCGACGCGCTGGCATTGTTCCCCTTGGTGTTCGCGGCACTGGTGCTGCAGAAGACCTACGCCGTTTCCAAGTCGGCAATCGTGCCCTCAACCGTGCGATCCGAACGGGAGCTAGTGGAGGCGAACTCAAAGCTGGGGCTCATTGCAGGTATCACGGGCGCAGTTGCTGTCGTGCCGGCCGCGCTCCTGCTCAAGGTCATCGGAGCACAGGCAACTCTGGTCTATGGCGCGGTTCTGTTTGCGGCTGCATTCGTGGCCGCGACACGTCTGTCGCCAGAAGTTGTCGCGGCGGGTGATGTCGACGAGACCGAGTCGCTTCAACTGCACTCGTCCAACGTGCGTCTCGGGGCAATTGCGATGACGGTACTACGCGCCAATGTCGGGTTCACCTTCTTCCACCTCGCATTCTGGTTGCGCTCGCAGAACCAGGGAACACTGTGGTTTGCAGCAGTTGTCGGCGCCTCGGCCCTGGCGGCGATGTTGGGAAACGCGATTGCACCGCGAGTACGAAATCGCATGCGCGAAGAAACCATGCTGTCGGTTGCGCTCATCGTCTCGGCCGTGGCGGGGCTCAGCGTGGCTCTGCTCGGCGGCCCCGTCGGCGCAGTGATTCTTGCAGGTGTAGTGAATCTCATGGCCGCGCTCGGTCGGCTGAGCTTCGAGAGCATCGTTCAGCGTGATGCGCCCGGGGCCAACCAGGGTCGGGCCTTCGCCATGTTCGAAACACGATTCCAGTTGGCCTGGGCGCTCGGCGCCTTTGTCGCGGTTGCCATTCAGGTGAATGGCACGATTGGTTTCCTCATTGTCGGTGGAGTCGCAGGGGCCGCGAGTATCTACCTGCTGGGCGAGGGGGGCGGCAGCGTCAATCGTCGCTCACGCGGGCGAGCCAGAGGCCAGGGGCCTCGATCTCGGCCGGGGTCGGCACGGCGTCCGGAGACGTGAACAGCAGCTCCAGCCCGTGTTCGCCGGCGCGATCGACTACTCCTTGAACGAAGGCTTTGCCTCGGGCGGTTTGTTCCGCTCCGAGGCGGATACCGAGCAGGCGTTCTACGAAGATGTCGTCGGGTGATGACTCGGCTCGGCGACGGCGGGCTGCTTCGGCGATCTGCAGAGCATTGCCCCCGATGATCCGCACCGCGACTGCGTCGACGACCCAGTCGATCACGCCAATCGTCATCGCGACAGCGGCGTCCAGCTCGGGTTCGAGAGCGAGCTGCTCATCTGAGCGGACGGCACCGAGGAGTACCTCTGGATCACTGAATGCCTGTTGCATCGCTGCCATCGGGTCGGACTGATCGATGTCGAGAGAAGTGAGCTTGTCGGTCACGGCCGATGCATCAGGGTGGAAGGCGCCAACATGGCGTTGCACGAGTGAGCGCAGGTGGTCGGCAATGTGCGGCACAGAGAGCAGCGTGAGTCCGGCGAGTTCGTGGGCGAGCACCCACAAACGCATCTCGTCGAGTTCGATCTCCCACGCCTCCGCGAACGCATCGATGTTGGTAGGTACCAAGACGAGGGCGGGTGTGGCTCGGGGGATCGGCAGGTCGTAGACGCCGAACGCGCCTCTGGCCAGGTTGCCGACCATCGACCCCACGCTCATGCCGAGCATTGCTGGGGCCATCATCTTTCCGAGGCCGGCCATCATCTGGGCCATCGGATCGGCCGAGGCATCATCTGCCGCGAGGTCGTCGCTGGGCCCGAGCGACGACGCCATATCGGTGAAGAGCGGTCGATAGGCCTCGAGCGTCTGTTGTGCCCACTGCTCTGGCGTCGCCACCGAGGGTTCGGTTGGGGGTACCTCGAGCTGCATCACATCGGCGACGTGTAGCCGGGCGATACCGGCGAGTTCGGCGTACTTGATGCGAACACCCGGATCGATGTTTCCCGGAGTGGAGACCCCAGCACCAGACAGTAGGCCGCCCCCACTTGCGGCGAGTACCGCGAACTGTTTGGCGGCGTCCCAGTTCAGTGGTCCCTGACCGGACAATGCCCGGGACAGGTCACCGAAGAGTGGCAGCCCCTCGAATGGGTTGGTTCCGAACGGATCGATGGGGTCGTCCGGTTCGTTGTCATCGGCCATCCTCGGATGTTACGGCGAACGCGTTGGATATGGTGCGGTTGATGATCGTTGTGCTCACTGGCTCCGCGGGTCCGCTCGGCGCACGTGTCGCCAGGGCTCTTCGCGAGCAGCTCTGCGACGGACAGGTCATCGTTGCCAACAGCCCCGATGATCAGGCGCTACTCGTCGAGCACTGTGACGTTGTTGTCGACCTCGGTAGCAGCGATTACGACCGCCGGGCAGCGCGACGTGAGAGCGTCACCGGGGTAGCGGCGTCCACGCTCTTCACGGCCGATCGCCTGCGCGCGTCGCAGGTAGTTTTCGTGTCATCGGCTCTGGTCTACGGGGCGCAGGCCAACAACCCCGTACCGCTCACCGAGGAGGCGGTGCTACGACCAGATGTCGAGTTCGTCTTCGCTCGCCAGCTTGCCTCCGCCGAGGAACTGGTCGAACAGTGGCGCCGAGCGCGGCCGGGCCGGGTCACCTGCGTATTGCGCCCGGTCGTGTCCCTCGCCGCCGGTCGCAACTCACGTCTGGCTGCGGCACTCGTCTCGGGGCTCGGTAGACGATTCGCCGAAGACGACCCGCCGTCGCAGTTCCTTCATCTGGATGACCTTGCTGCTGCGACTGCGCTCGCAGTTGTCCGTCGACTCGATGGGGTCTACAACGTTGCTCCCGACGGATGGGTGGCGGGGGAGCGGGTCAGGGCCCTTTCCGGCGAACGACCCCGAATTCCGATTCCCGAGCGCCTCACTGAGGTGGTGGGTCGCTTGCGCTGGCGGTTCCTACGGGGCCCCATCCCGCCGGGCTTACGTTCGTACACCCGCGATCCGTGGGTTGTGTCGAACGGACGACTTCGAGCCGCTGGTTGGAGACCGACGGTCACGAACGAACAGACCTATGTGGAGAGCACCGAGGCTCCGTGGTGGACCATGGTTTCACCAAAACGTCGCCAAGAGCTGGCGCTGAGTGCCGGAGCGGCCGTCTTTGGTATCACAGCGCTCATCGCTGTACTTGTCGGTCGACGTCGGTTCAATCGGCGGCGAGCAACACTAGGCGACCGCGGCTGACGTGCGCGACCAGGTCTCCCTGAGAATCGACGACCACGGATCCGTCAGGCACCGCGAGCAGCGGTACATCAACCCAGCGAATATGGTATGTGACTGCCTCAGTACGGAGTAGGACCAGCTCGGTTGGCGGCGGCAACTGTTCGGTGACTCGGCGGCCGTCGAGAGAGAATTGTGGAGTCGACGCGATGGCGTTGGGCATGGCACTGAATGATGCGAGGCGAATCGACGGTCGATTGTCGGGTGAGTTCGGCTGCGATGCGACTTGCGCTGATGACGACGCCAGAACCGGCGTTGTCGTTGCAGTGAGAGCGAGCGGTCCTGACGATCGCCGCGGGGTCACTGCGATGACCATTGCGGCCACCATGAGAACTGCCAACGTTCCCGTTGCCAGCGCAACGACCCGAGCGTTTGAACTGGTGTCGATATCGAGCTTCGTCGGGCCGAGCTCGGACGGGTGACGCCATGATCTTTCGTGAGGTGGGAGAGGACCAGGTTCCACGAAGACGAGATCGTACAACCGGATCGCGGGAGGGTGGCCGCGGGCGTCGGCATCATCGCTACGATGCCATCTGTGCAGGGTCCCACAGATGCCGATGAGTGGTTCGGCCTGACCGACGCTGCACTGCCCATCAGCGCGGCGTACGAATGGGCCGTGCAGGCGAATTGTGGCGCGGTGGTTCTGTTCAGTGGAACCGTTCGTGACCATGCTGAAGGGCGTGACGGAGTCGAGTATCTGACCTACGAGGCCTATGTGGAACAGGTGGTGCCTCGGTTTTCCGAAATCGGCGTTGAGTTACGCCGCCGTTGGCCTGACACTGGCCGGATCGTGCTCCTGCACCGGACGGGGCGACTCGAAATCGGTGAGTCCTCAGTGGTCGCGGTGGTGTCTGCGCCACATCGTGCAGGAGTGTTCGAGGCCGCCCGATACGCGATTGATGCACTCAAGGAAGCCGCGCCGATCTGGAAACACGAGGTGTGGGCTGACGGTGCCGACTGGGGTACCGGGGCGCAGGAGATCAGCGATACTCGGTCGGTCTCGGGGAACTAGATGGCCGTCGTACTGATAGCGGTTCTGATTGTCGCCATTTTGGCCGGTGGCACGCTCCTGTGGGCTCGGAGTCGCAGACGTCCTGATGGCGTTGATTCATTTCGTCGGCAGATCGATGCGCTGTCTCCTGATTCTCGCAGGCCGACCATCGATCGAATGAAACCCGCCGAACCCCCCTCCGACGACGAAGATGGTGCCCATGGCACGTGACTTGGCAATCGACCTGGGGACGGCCAACACGCTCGTCTACATGAAAGGGCGAGGGATCGTTCTCAACGAGCCTTCGGTCATCGCGCTGAACCGCCAGACAGGTGAGGTGCTGGCGACGGGGCGTGAAGCGTGGCAGATGATCGGGCGAACACCCGGCTACATCGTTGCCGTTCGCCCTCTGCGTGGCGGAGCGATCACCGACTTCGAGATAACGGAGCGCATGATCCGCCTCCTTCTGCAACGTGTTGGTGTCAGTCGGTTCACGCGGCCGAAGGTGGTCATCTGCGTGCCGTCGGCGATCACTGAGGTCGAGCGGCGTGCCGTGACCGACGCCGCGCGACGAGCCGGTGCAGCTGACGCGAACCTCATCGAGCAGCCGATGGCAGCCGCTATTGGCGCAGACCTGCCGATCGACGAACCCGTCGGCAACATGGTCATTGACATCGGCGGCGGGACGAGCGAGACCGCGGTGATCAGTCTCGGTGGAATTGTTGCTCTCGAAGCGGTGCGCGTTGGCTCGTTCGATATCGATGCGGCTATCCAGAATTACGTCCGACGCGAACACGGCATTGCGATCGGAGAGCGCACGGCGGAGGAGATCAAGGTCGCAATCGGCTCGGCCGATCCGACTCCCGACGAGAATCAGGCGGAGGTCAGGGGCCGCGATCTGATGACCGGGCTGCCGAAGACGGTTGTCCTGACACCCGAAGAGGTCCGATTCGCGATCGAAGACGTGGTGTCCTCGATGGTCGCATCCGTGATCCGATGCCTTTCGAAGGCGCCACCCGAGTTGTCGCAAGACTTCTTGGTTCGCGGGATGTATCTCGTCGGCGGTGGTGGACTCCTACGCGGCCTTGCCGAGCGCATCGAACGTGAGACACAGGTCCCGGTGCGACGATCGAACGTGCCGCTCGAAGCTGTCGTTCTGGGCGCTGGTCACGTGATCGAGCACTATGAAGCTCTCAAGGGCATGTTCATGGGTGCCCGTCGCTAGCGGCCGCTCTGAGTGAGCCTGTCAGTTGGCGGGTGAGAAGCGGGCGACGGTGCCGGCGTTCGACACGGCGTAGAGTTCGCGCTCGGGGCCTTGGGCGATGGAGGACAACCCGGCGAGCTGGCCGAGGTCGATCACTCGTGGGGCATCGGGTGGCGCGTTCGGGTCGAGTGCCCAGATCTCGCCCGTGCAGAAGTCTCCGAACACGTACCATCCGGCCAGGTCGGGGATTGACTCGCCTCGGTACCTGACGCCGCCACTAATGGAACAGCGGCCTTCGTCGTGGCTGTAGACGAAAACCGGTGGAGTATGACCGTCGGTCCGCTGGTCGTCGTTGAATCGGTCGTTCCCTTCGAACGCGCTCCAACCGAAGCTCACGCCCCGCCCGGCGTTGAGGCCATCGTCTGCGGGGGCCACGTTGATTTCCTCCACATCATTCTGCCCAACATCGGCGATCCAGAGATCGCCGGTCACGGGATCAAACGAGAATCGCCACGGATTGCGCAGGCCAAGTGACCATATTGACTCGTCGGCACCGGCTACACCCACAAATGGATTGCCCGCCGGCACCGAATATGGCTCGTCGCCGTCGCGCAGCGGATCAATTCGTAGGATCTTCCCGAGCTGTTGCGACAGGTCGAGTGCGGATCGGTTCGGGTCGCCTCCAGATCCGCCATCGCCCATGCCGATGTAGAGCAACCCGTCGGGCCCGAATGCGATATTGCCGCCGTTGTGGTTGGAAAACGGCTGGATGAGGTCGAGAACTTCGCGAGATGAATCTCTGTCGAACTCGGCGGTGTCCGGGTCGATCTCGAATTCGGCTACGACTGTGTCGCCGTTGTTGTCGGTGAAGTTGGCGTACGCAAGATCATGTTCGGGGTGGAAGGCGAGGCCGAGCAGGCCGCGTTCGGCGTCAGCACTTGTCAGGTCGCTGATATCGAGCACGGTCGCGCTCGACAGGTCATCGAATGCGATCACGCGGCCGTCTTGCTCGATTACGAAGACGCGGCTGTCGAAAGCCCGCGCTGCGATGTTCACGGGCTGATCGAATTGGCCGACATCGTGCAGTTCAGTGGTCGGTTCGGGCAGCTGCCCACGCGTCGTCGCGGACGGAGTTGCCGTGGTGGCTGAGATGCCGTCGTCTGAGAGACTGCCGTCCGAGGTGCTTTCGTCGTCATCGCCTGTGCACGAAACAGCGACCAAGCCGACAATCGCGAGTGCGGCGGACCGACGCACTAGGGAGCATGTGTTCATCGCCGTCAGTCCGTTCGTGCGATGCGGGCGAGTCCCTCTTGCACGACCGTGACAACGAGGCTTCCATCGGCGGTGTAGATGGCTCCGCCGGCGAGCCCGCGGGCCCCCGAGGTCGAGAGCGCGACCTGATCGTAGAGCATCCATTCGTTGGCTCGGAATGGTCGATGGAACCACATCGCGTGGTCAAGACTCGCCATCTGCATGCCGGGACGGTCCCATGCCAGGCCGAATGGCAGCACGGCGGTGTCGAGCAGCGTCATGTCGCTGGCGTAGGTGATGATGCACGCATGGAGTACAGGGTCATCGGGCAGGTTGCCGTCGGCGCGGAGCCAGACACGTTGGCCCGTGGACGGAATACCCTTGCGATTTATCGGATCACCGTCGACATATCGAAGGTCGATCGGGCGCGGCCGGTCGTACCACTCACCCATCTGGTCGGCGTGCGGCGCCATCAGCGTGTGAAAGTCGGGTAGCGACTCGGGGTCACCGACCCCCTCGGGCATCGCCAGTTGGTGATTGGGCCCGGTCTCGTCATCATGGAAGCTGGCCTGCAGGTTGAAGATTGCCCGCCCGTGCTGAACAGCTACGACTCGCCGGGTCGAGAAACTTCGCCCATCTCGAATCCGGTCGACCTCGTAGAGGATCGGCACTGTCGGGTCACCGGGGCGCAGGAAATAGGCGTGGAGGGAATGCACGAGTCGGCCCGATTCGTCGATCGTGCGCGCGGCGGCAACAAGCGCCTGGCCTGCGACCTGCCCACCGAAGACGCGCTGGCGGTTCTCGTCGGGGGTGTAGCCGCGGAATATGTTGACCTCGATCACCTCGAGGTCGAGCAAGCGGACGAGATCGTCGAGAGCAGCTTGACTGCTTTGCATGGCGGTCGCCATATTGCCACGTAAAGTCGATGCAATGGCACTGCTCGACATGACTCCGCACCAGCTCTTGACCACGACAAGAGCAGTGCGCAAGCGTCTCGACTTCTCCCGTCCGGTTGCCGATGAGTTGATTCGTGAGTGCGTGGCCACCGCGATGCAGGCGCCCTCTGGGTCGAACGACATGACGATGCAGTTCGTAGTTGTCAAAGACGAGGCCAAACGTCAAGCGATCGGCGACATCTATCACGAGTGTTTCGAGATCTACAAGACCCTCCCCGGCGTCTATGCAGGCTCGCTCCTCAAGGACACAGAAGCCGAACAGGCCCAACAAGATCGTGTCACCGAATCGGCCACCTATCTCGCAGATCACCTAGCCGAGGCACCGGTTTTGGTGTTCGCGTGTACGTCGGGTCGGGCCGACGGTCTGCCGGCAACGTTGTCAGCAGCGATGATGGGCAACGTGCTTCCGGCCATGTGGAACTTCATGCTGGCCGCACGGGCTCGTGGGCTCGGGACTGCCTGGACCACGATTGCATTGATGAAGGAAAAGGAACTGGCCGAGGTTGTCGGAATCCCGTTCGACGAAATTCAGCAGACGTGCCTCACACCTGTCGCCCACACGATCGGCACCGACTTCAAGCCGGCGATGCGTCCGGATCCCGACACCATCATTCACTGGGATACGTGGTGACTCCCGAACGGCGCAATCTCGCGCTCGCGGTGAAAGGTTTCATGCCAGCCGATGAAGGTGATGCACTTCGGGCCGCGGCGCTCGATGCGGCGGGTGCCGTGTCCGGAGCCCCGATGCTCGAGGTCGGGTCGTACTGCGGTCGCTCAACGGTTTGGCTCGGCGATGCCGCCGAACAGACAGGCAGGGTGCTGTTCGCGCTCGACCACCACCGCGGATCCGACGAGAACCAGGCCGGATGGGACCATCACGATGCCGAGGTGGTCGACAATCGCATAGGAAAGATGGACACGCTTCCCTTCTTTCGAGCCTCGATTCACGACGCCGGTCTCGAGGACACTGTTGTCGCACTCGTCGGCAAATCACCCGTAGTAGCGTCTACCTGGACCACTCCACTTGCATTTCTGTTCATCGACGGGGGGCATGGCGCTGAGCCGGCTCGACTCGACTTCGAGGGATGGACTCCCCATGTCGCCGATGGCGGAACTCTCGCGATTCATGATGTATTTCCTGACCCAGCTGATGGTGGCCGCCCGCCCTACGAACAGATCTTTCTTCCGGCCGTGGAGTCGGGCCGGTTCGAACTGGTGTCTGCGACGGGGTCGCTGCGAATTCTTCGACGCGTGAACTGAAGTCAGGCTCGGTCTCCGAGGCGACGTTTGACTCGGAACCGTTCAGCCTTCTTCATCTCCGAACTCCCGCCGAAGATCGTCACGGGAGGCCACGATCATGTTGCGCACCTTGTCTCGCAGTTCTGGCATGTCGTCCAATGTGAGACCTTCTGTGCTGACCGGCTCCAGAACACGCACCTCGGCCTCCGCATATCCGAGGCGCCAGTCGTTCTTTCGGAGCGCGTCACGGGTGCCGTATACCGCGAGTGGCAGGACCGGTACCTGAGCTTCGATCGCGAGCCGGAATGCTCCACTGTGGAAGTTTCGGAGTTCCCCGGTTTTCGAGCGAGTGCCCTCGGGGAAGATCATCACCGACACCTTGGTGTCGAGCCGCTCGCGGGACGCTTTGACGGCCGCTGCTCCCGACGCCGAGTCGCCACGGGTGAGCGGAATGTCGCGGGCCAGACGCATCATCCATCCGAGGAGAGGGATCTTCATGATCTCTATCTTCGACATCCACTTCATCTCGGTCGGGAGATGTGAGATGAGCAGGATGTCGACGAAACTCTCGTGATTGGACACCACCACGTAGGGCCGACGCATGTCGTCAGGGAGTTCGCCGGACGTGCGGAACTTCCACAGTGGCGTCAGTCTTTCGTGCACGACTGTGAGCTTGCGGAACAGATAGCCGGCGGAATAGGCGCCCTTGTCGAATGGCATCGTGACAAGGCGCGTGATCGCCACCATCGGCGTCCAGACGACGACCACCACACCCAGCACGAGCCAGCTCCAAATACTGAAGACGGTCCGAGCCACGGTCGAGCGCATCCCAGAAGTGTAGAGACCAGCCAGATCGCCGCTAAATCAGTGTGGCGCGAAGAGATTTGAGGATGGGTTGGTGCGGGTGATGGCGTCGACGACGAGCACGACAGCTGCTCCCGTGTATGATGTGCGCTCCTCGAACGGGAAGATCTCGTGTTCTGGGTACACGATGCCCGTCCAGTACGAGCCATCATCGCAGCGGTGCGTTCGTGTCCACAGCAAGAGGTCAGTGGCTGTTGAGAGATCGCCGATCGCGGCGTAGGCAAGGGCACATTCAGCAGTTTCGGATGCAGTTATCCATGGTTCGTCGCTGACACATCGAATCCCGAGGCCCTCCATGGCGAACGTGGACCATCCGTCGACCAGATGGGACTTCGCGGCCTCCCCGGTGAGTGCTCCGGTCAGGACCGGGTAGTACCAGTCCATGGCCCAGCGTTTCTTGGGTTCGAACGCGTCAGGGTGGGTCTGGATAACGGAGCTCATGACGTCGGCAGCCTCGACCCAGCCGTTGCAGTCCTCTCCGAGTGCCTCGCCGAGCAGCGCACCGCAGCGCAAGGCGTGTTGAACACTCGCGCTCCCTGTCAGCAGTGCATATTCCCACGGTCGGCTTTCAGGTTTAACGGCCCAGAACGGGAGACCATCAGGCCGACGATGTGACAGCACGAACTCGATGGCCCGCTCCACGGTCGGCCAGAGGTTCTCCGCGAATCCGCGATCCCACGTGCTCAGGTAGTGGTGATAGACGCCGGTCGCGATGTAGGCACTCACATTGGTATCGAGTTTGGGGTCGGCGATGGATCCGTCAGAGGCGTAGTCCGCATGCCACGCACCATCGGGACGCTGGATCGCCACGAGCCATTCGTAGGCTCGTTCCGCTTCCACGTGAAAGCCGGCAACATCGAGCGCCATTGCTGTCTCGACATGATTCCACGGGTCGCAGTTACCGCCGGGGAACCACGGGATCATCCCGGAGTCGAGCTGCAGCGACGCCAAGTGAAGGGCAGTTGTGTGCAGTTCGTCGGCACTCAGGACGCCGGGCAGATCGGGCGGTGCGGTCACTGCTTGGTCCCGTAGAACACGATGCTCTTGCCGAGCGCCGGCGACAGGACGCGTTCAGCGACCTTTGTTGATGTGGGCTGGTTCATTATGTCCCATTCGAGAAATTCGCGGTATTTGGTAACGGCGGGGTTGTCTTCGTTGCGGGGCCCGACCGCACACTTCAGCCACCAGTACGGCGAGTGCAGTGCATGGGCGCGGTGGTTGCCGTGGAGTTCGAGGCCGGCGGTTCGAAGCTTTGCCGATAGCTCGGTGGAACTGTAAATCCTGACGTGGCCGCCGGCGCTTTTCGGGGCGTGGTATTCGTCTGACAGCATCCAGTTGATCTTCTCTGGCATCCAGGCCGGCACCGTGGCGGCGAAATGGCCTCCGGGCTTGAGCACGCGTACCATTTCAGCGATAGCGGCGACGTCATCTTGAATGTGTTCGAGAACCTCAGAGGTGATCACGACGTCGAAAGAATCATCGGCGAACGGCAGTTTCGTGGCATCGCCGCGAAGGACACCCTTGAAGCGGTCGAGGACGATTTCACCCTCGTCGACCATCGCACCGAGAGTGGCGCGTGTCTGAATGACCTCGTCCTCGGCGTAGTCGAGGGCGACGACGTCGGCACCTCGGCGAGCGCACTCGAACACATGGCGGCCGAAACCAGCACCCACGTCGAGCACCTTGTCGCCCGGTTCGAGGCCGAGCTTGTCGAATCGGATCGTCAGCATGTCAGAGACGCCCGTTGCGGCGGAGCTTGGCGATGTTCGCCGGCATCGCCAGCACCTCACGATATTGCTCAACGGTCATCTCGGCGCAGCGTTTCCAGGTCCATCGTTCCAGTACGCGCTGGCGGCCGGCGGTTCCGATCCGGGCTCGCAGCTCGGGGTCGTCGAGCCCGCGTGCGACCGCAGCCGCAAGCGCATCGACATCGCCGGCTGGGCATTGCAGCACCGTGTCGCCATCTACACCTGTGACTTCGGGCAACGCCCCACCATCGGTTGCCACGAGGGGGGTGCCTGAACACATCGCTTCGATCGCGGGGAGGCTGAAACCCTCGTACAGGCTCGGCACAACGGCCATCTCGGCCTCGGCGTACAACTCGACGATGCGCTCGTCGGTGACTCCGGACACGAACTCGATGTGCGGTGCCAGTCCGAGTGAGTCGATGAGATCCATTGAATGACCTGGGCGAGGTTTCCCGATGATCGTCAGCGTGATGTCGTGCTCGGTCCTCAGCCTGGCCATCGCCTCGAGCAGGTAGGACAGCCCTTTCAACGCGACATCCGCTGAGGCAGTCGTGATCAGATGACCGGGCCGACGACTGATATGGGCGAGTGGCTTGAACAGGTCAGGGTCTACTCCGACGGGCACCAATCGCATGCGATCCATGCTCACACCCATGTCCTTGTGGATGTCGTCGATCGAGTTCTGGCTGACGACAACGATGCGCGGCAGTTTGGAAGCGACCTTGCCCTGCATATTGACGAAGGAGTACCAACGACCGACGGTGTATCTCTTGTACCGGTTCTTCGCGTGGCTCATCTCGAGCTCACGGTCCTTGGTGATCGGATGGTGCAGAGTGACGATCGTCGGAATCTTCTCCTCGATCTTCAGGATCCCGTACCCGAGGCACTGGTTGTCGTGAACTAGGTCGAACTCACCGGCTCGTGGTCGGAGTTCCTTTGCGGCGCGAGCGCTGAATGCCCGAGGCTCGGGGAAAGCGCCGAGCATGAACTCGGACAACTCGAGCAGGTCTTCCCGGTTCTTGATCTCCCAGAACCCTGGGAAACGGCCTGGGTAGTGCTCGTTAAAGGTGTCGAGGCTCGGCAGTTTCGTGAGCGACACGCGTTCGTCGAGAACCGGATACGGCTGCCCCCCGAATACCTCGATGGTGTGGCCGAGGTTGGCAAGCGCCTTCGTGAGGTGCCTGGTGTAGACGCCTTGTCCGCCAACGTGCGGCTTGCCGCGGTAGGTGAGATAGGCGATCTTGAGCGGGGAATCAAGATCCAGTCCAGCCGATGACATCCGAGCAACGCTATCGGCGTTGAGTTACCGCGCATTAGTGACGCTGGTCGTGTTATCGAGGGAGGCCAAGAACTGGGAGACTGCGATTGCATTCTGGCGTCTCCATTGATCGACGACATCGGCCTGTTCGTCAACCTCGTTGAGCTGTTCCAGGGTCTCCGACAGCGCGGCGCGCTGGGCTCGCACCAGGGTTGACGGATCATTTCCAGAACGTTCGTTCAGTCTTAGTTTGACCAGGAATTCGATCCTGAGATCTCGAACATGTGCGACTGGAGTCGACAGCCAGATGGACGAGACCTTTCGACCGGCAGGGGTGATGCGATGTTGGGTTCTGTTGGGCCCCGCTACTCCGGGCTCGGTGCGATGTGGTCTGGCGAGTTTCGCGGCGACGACGCGATCGAGGGCGCGGTAGACGAGTGGACGGCGAACCGTCATGATTCTTCCCAGGTCGCTCGTCGGTTCGAGTTGGCGGGCCAGCGCGAATCCGTGGGCCGGTTGCTCGGCGAGCAGGCAGAGGATCGTCCACTCGTTCAGCGACAGTGTCGGCAGCACGGCCGTAATGATAGTCTCACTGAGACTATTAACATCGAACGGCGCGGATGAGGAGAGACCGGTGGTGTTCAAAAGGGCAATGGTGTCTTGCTGTACGGCGGCGACTCTGGTCCTCACCGTGTCTTGCGGGTCGCAATCGTCCGATGCCGGTACGGAGATCAGCGGTCGTGTCGTTGTCTTTGCTGCCGCCTCACTGACTGATGTGTTCGACGCGATGGCCACCGCCTTCGAGGCTGAGTTCCCCGGCGCGGATGTCCAACTGAACCTGGCGGGAAGTTCGACCTTGCGTGAACAGATTCTCGGCGGTGCCCCGGGGGACGTCTTTGCCTCGGCCGACGAGCGGAACATGGGCATCGTCAACTCAGCAGGCGAACTCGAGTCGGCGCCGATGATATTTGCCCGCAACTCTCTGCAGATTGCAGTTCCGGTGTCAAACCCCGGCGAGGTGACCAGCTTGGCCGATCTTGCAGACGATGACTTACTGATCGGTATTTGCGCCGAGGGTGTGCCGTGTGGCGACTTCGCTCGGCTGGTACTCGACGCGGCAGGGGTCGAGGCGTCGATCGACACAAACGAGGGTGATGTGCGCGCGTTGTTGACCAAGATCGAGGCCAACGAGCTCGATGCCGGGATCGTGTACACGACCGACATCGAGTCGAGTTCCGGCGTTACCGGGGTCAACATTCCTGACGAGGTCAATGTGGAGGTTGAGTATCCGATGGCCGCCTTGGCAGCGGCCCCGAACCCGGTTGTCGCGGGAGCATTTGTTGACTTCGTGTTGTCACCGATGGGCCAGGACATCGTTGTCGCGGAAGGATTTGATCCACGATGACGTCGGCGCCGACTGCACGCCGGTCAATCCGACGCCGACCGCCCATAGTCTTCGTCGCGCTCGGCGTCCTCGGCACACTCATCTTCGTCGTTCCCCTCCTGGGGCTGCTCCAGAAGACTCCGTGGTCTGATCTTCCCGAATTGCTCACGAGTGACATCGTCATCGACGCATTACGGCTCTCACTCATCTCATCAGTGGCGGCAACCTTGATTGCCCTGGTTCTGGGAGTTCCGCTGGCCTGGCTCCTCGCGCGGGTCGATTTTCCTGGCCGCCGCCTTGTCCGAGCAGTTGTCACTCTGCCCATGGTTCTTCCACCGGTGGTCGGTGGTGCCGCTCTGCTTTTTGCTCTCGGTCGCCGAGGCTTTGTCGGGGGTCCGATCTACGATGCCACTGGATTCGTGCTTCCGTTCTCGATCTGGGGTGTGATCGTCGCCAACACCTTTGTTGCCATGCCTTTCCTCGTTGTCACGGTTGAAGCTGCATTCGTCAATCTGGACCAGCGCTTCGAAGGAGCGGCTGCCACGCTCGGCGCATCGCGCCTCACGGTTTTTCGTCGTGTGACTCTTCCGATGATCGCCCCCTCGCTCGCTGGTGGTCTCGTGCTCACTTGGGCGCGGGCCCTCGGTGAATTCGGTGCGACTGCGACGTTTGCAGGCAACTTGCAGGGGCGTACACAGACGCTGCCGCTTGCGGTATTCGTGAGTCTCGAGTCAGACCGAGGAGCGGCGATCGCGATCAGTCTCGTTCTGGTCGCCATCTCGCTCGTCGTGCTGATCGGACTCCGTGACCGCTGGTGGCTGCGGCGATGAGCGGCCTGAACGCACATCTCATTGTCCAGCGTGGTGATGGGTTTCTGCTGGACGTCGAAATACAGATCGAGCAAGGGCAGACGGTTGCCCTACTCGGGCCGAACGGCGCCGGGAAGTCAACGCTGGTCAGTGCTTTGGCGGGATTGATCCCTCTTGACGGCGGGCGCATCGTGCTGAACGGGGCCGTGCTCGACGACGTCGACGCGGACGTCTTCGTTGCCCCTGAACAGCGGCGGCTCGGAATCGTGTTCCAGGATTATCTCCTGTTCGATCACCTGACCGTGCTCGACAACATCGCGTTCGGACCGGTCAGCCGTCGCTCGGAGCGGTCGACTGCCCGGAGATCGGCGAAAGGCTGGGTCGATGATCTCGAACTCACTGGCTTCGAAGACCGCAAGCCACCAGAAATCTCCGGCGGGCAGGCCCAGCGAGTTGCGTTGGCGCGGGCACTGGCGGCAGACCCCGAACTCCTGTTGCTCGATGAGCCACTCGCCGCGTTGGATGCGACAACCCATGTTCGGCTCCGCAGGATGCTTGGCGAACACCTCGGTGGATGTCGGGCACCGCGGCTGCTCATCACTCACGACCCGACTGATGCGTTCTTGCTCGCGGATTTCGTGTACATCGTGGAAAGTGGCCGGATCACCCAAACCGGTACACCCGACGAGATTCGCCGACACCCGGCAACCGCGTATGTCGCTGACGTTGCAGGAACCAACCTCTTTGCCGGGGTGAGCGAGCACGGCAGTGTCCTGATCGACGGCACTCACTTCACCCTTCATACAGCCGACACGAGTGTGGACGGCGCAGTGCTGGTAACAGTGCACCCCCGAGCAGTGGCGCTTCACCCGGCAGAGCCGCATGGAAGCCCCCGCAATACGTGGCTCGCCAGGGTCGAAGGGATCGAGCGACTGGGTGACACCACGCGGGTGCTTCTCGACGGCCCACTCCGGCTCGCCGCGGACATCACTCCTAATGCGGCCGAGGCGCTCGCCCTGCAGCCGGGAACCGAGATCTGGGCAGCGGTGAAGGCCACTGAAATCGGTATCTCAGCCGCCTAGCGCGATGCCCGTAGCTGCATCACCACGAAATCAATCCGGTTTGGCCGCTCTGTTTCGCCAGCGATCGGAGCTGAACCAGATCGAGGCGCCGAGGGTTGCGAGGAGCGCGAAGATGATCGGCCCGTCGCCGATGTTGGTGTACCACGTGCGTCCTTCGCGCAGCTCGATTTCATCGATCAGTATTCGTTGCTCGCTCACCGCCGTGCGCTGGATGACGTTGCCGTCGGCGTCGATGACCGCGGAGAAACCTGTGGGAGCTGTCTGGACGACCCACCGGCCGGTTTCGACGGCGCGCAGGCGACTGGATGCGACCTGCTGTGTTTGCACGATCGTGCCGGTGTAGCTGGCCCCATTTGTCGGGTTGATGATTGCCCCCGCGCCGAGCTTCACCCCTTCTCGAACCCGTCCTGCAAAGAAGACCTCCCACGAAATGACGACGCTGAGGCGCGTGCCGTCGGGCAGATCCACGATTGCAGGACCAGTACCGGCGACGGCATCGCGACCGATGCGGTCGAGCGGCGCTCCGACGGCCTCGAGGATTCCGCGGAGCGGCACGTATTCGCCGAACGGCACGCGCCGCACCTTGTCGTATCGGGCGACGATTTCCCCAGACGGCACGACTATGACCTGGGCATTGATACGTCGGGTTCCGTTCTCACGCTCTTCGGTGATACCGACGGCGATGGGAGCGTCGAGCCGCGCGGCTTCCTCGGTGATCGCCGTGTGGATGTCGGAGCCCTCGAACGTCGGGGTGTCAATCGTATTCTCGGGCCATATCACGAGGTCGAGATCGGAATTGCCCGGGATTGAGCGGGTGGCCTCCAGGTGACGCTCGGTGACCACGATCGACGGCACCTCGAGGGCACTCGTACCCTGCTTTCCGCCACCTTGAACGGCTGCGATCCGAAGTGTTTCTCCTGTGGAAGATCCGCGCGGTGCGAGTGCCGCAATCACCACGAGCAGCACGATGATGACGAACGCGATCGCGCCTTGGGGTGCACCTATGGCCCCAGAGCGAAAGCTGCGCGCGAACTTCGGGACCCGGGGCGCCGGCCCGGCGAGGGCGAAGCCGAGTTGCATCACGATCCAGGTGATCAGTATCACGCCACCGATGCGGGCGATCCCCCCGAACGGGCCGTCGACCTGCGACATCCCCAGCGAAGCGAGCGGCACGCCGCCGAAGGGAAACGAGAATCGCACTGCTTCAGCCAGCGTGTGAGCCGCCGGCCGCCCGATCACTCTCCAGGTGCCGACCGGCGCAACGAGCTCGGCGATCAGGTGGAAGCCGCCGTAGACCAACCCTGCGATGAGGTAGCCGGGCAGAGTCAGCTGGATCATCCAGAACATCCCGAGATATGTCCATGTAGCACCAAAGATGAAACCGAGCAGCATGCGCTGACGGCGCTGCGGGTTTGCTCCGAGGGAGATCTCGAACAGCATCACTCCGATGATCGCCAGCGGCCAGAACCCCCACGGGGGCATCGAGAACCCGACAAGTGCGCCGGCGAGCAGTGCGAGCGCTGGGCGCGCGATGCGATCGCGGAGTCTCGCTTGATCGGAGGGGGCGTCGGTCAAGAGGCGAGTGCGAGGTTGACGACGATGCGCTGGGCGGTCGAACCGAGTGGATGACACGCGAACAGAGTGGCAGTCGGGGTGTCGGTCGGGTCGACGATCCAGACGGCGTCAGGCTGCACAATGTGTGTTCGTGTCACCTTGTAGGTGATCGTGCCGGCGTCTGTGGTGAATACAACGTCGTCCCCGGGGACCAATTTGTCGAGATGGCGGAAGTCGGCTTGGTGGCTCGTGCGGTGGCCGGCGACAACGACGTTGCCGATCTGTCCTGGCATTGCGGTACCAGGCCAGTGCCCGGGGCCCTGATCGAGCGTGGTCAACCGGATCCCCTCGAGTAGGGGAGCCTCGACACCGATCTTGGGAATCGACATGCTGCCGAGTTGACCGAGATTCTCGGCACCGTGCGGATCAGATGGCGGGGCAATCGGTTCGGTCGACTGCTTCGCCAACGTGGTCGTCGTTGTTGAAGTTGTCGTTGTCGTAGTCGTCGTTGTTGTAGTCGTGGTGGTGGTCGGCGCCGTTGTCGTCGTGGTCGTGGTCGCCGAGTCAGCGTTGAACAAGGCAGTTGTTTCGGGTGAATTCCCGAGGTCGACGACAACGAGCACACTGCCCGCGAGCGCCGCAAGGCCCACGAAGCCCGGGATCAAGAATCGCCTCACCACACGATTGTTACATGTTTTTGAGGAACTTGTCACCCCGCGCGCCGGTCTTGTTGCCATCGCGGACACACGCGGGGATGCCGACCCCCCGGTAGCTGGCGCCTGTGATGAACAACCCGGAGGGCAAAGCATCCTCGATCGCGTCGACCCAAGCTGCGTGATGCGGTCGATACTGGGCAAATGCTCCCGGCCATCGAGTGATGCGGACGTCCAGGGGTGAGAACCTCACGCCGAGGTGCGTGTCGAGGTCGGTGAGGACTGCCTCGAGTACCTCGGTATCAGTGAGCTGGAGTAC
>Ga0209013_10001570_pt1 | contig 21012 bp, 17 predicted proteins | sample Cruoilmetagenom2_FD_187291 | JGI IMG/M metagenome (GOLD analysis project Ga0209013, IMG submission 187291) | Oil polluted marine microbial communities from Coal Oil Point, Santa Barbara, California, USA - Sample 2 (SPAdes) (version 2) | ecosystem: Environmental > Aquatic > Marine > Oil seeps ...
CCCGGACGGCGTTAAAATCGATGCCTTCCATGGCCTTTGCCCGCTGGGTGCGATAGGCGGCAATGAATCTTTTCAGAGCGGCCTGTAAGTTCTCGTCCTGCAGGGCAAGCTGGAGCAGCTGTGAAAAATTCTCATCTCTGTTCATGCCGGTCCCCTGTCTATTTGCAAACGGTGCGATCAGGTCATTCAGCAGCTAGTATTGTATCACATGAAAAAGGAGTGGACAAAACAGGGATTCAACTTGACGCATCATTATGTTAGAGCGATAATAACGAGCCCGTATTTCTCACCGGGTGTCGTGGTGAAACATTTGAGATGGCCGGTGAGAAATGCGGGCTGGAATATAGGAGGCATGGCTTTCACATGAAAAAGGGGATCATTCCGATACTGCTGGCCCTGATACTTTCACTCGGGGCAAGTTGCCAGAAGGGCCGGGACGAAAAAGTAAAAGTTTTGCTCCTCGGTCTGGACGGCCTCGAATGGGCCGTTCTTTTACCGCTCCTCGAGAGGGGGGAGCTTCCCCATATGGCTTCCCTCATGCAAAGGGGAAGTTACGGGCAAATCGAAAGCCTGGTTCCCACACTGTCTCCCGCCATCTGGACCACCGTGGCAACGGGAAAATCTCCTGCAAAGCACGGCATCCCCCATTTTGTCTGGAACGATGAAGCGGGGAATCCGCACCTCTACACTACGAATATGCGGAGATGCAAGGCTTTTTGGAACATCCTCTCCGAAGAGGGCTATTCCGTCAACGTAGTAGGGTGGTGGATCAGTTACCCCGCAGAAAAAATCAAGGGCGTCATGGTGTCCCAGTACATCAGCACTGAACAGGTGGACGGCAACTGGAAAGGGACGTTCAAAGAAAAAATACCGGGACAGGTCTATCCGGAGACGCTTTTTGCCGACCTGGAGCCCTTTATTCAGGAAGCCAGAGAGCAACTGGATCAGACCCTTAAAAAATATCTGGGGATTTTCCACAGGCCCATTGAGGAACCTGAAATAACCCTGCTCCAGGATTCACGATGGAGTATCCTTGCCGATGACATTTATTACCATGTGACCTGTTCTCTTTTGAAGACCCATCCGGCTTCTCTTGTGGCGCTTTACCTGGGTGGCACCGACCTGATCGGGCACCGTTTCTGGCGCTATATGGAACCGGAACACTATTTTTACCCGATTTCAGTGAATGCCATAGAAAATTTCCGGACCATGATCCCGGATTATTACCGGGCCGTGGACAGGCTGCTCGGCGATCTCCTCCAGAAAATGGATGAAAACTGCACCGTCATCATCGTGTCCGACCACGGGATGCACCCTGATTTTCTGAAAAAACCCGATTCCAGGCAAAACTCCGCCCACCATGAGGACGGCCCTCCCGGTGTCCTCATGGTTGCCGGGCCCGGTATTGCGCACAGTGATTACCCGATTCCGCCGGGTAGACGGTTTCCTGCGAAGGAAGCCATTCCCAGCCTGGGGAAAGTTGCGGACATTACGCCCACTATCCTCTACCTCTATGATCTGCCGGCCGCCCTTGACATGGACGGCTCCATCATGACGCAGCTTTTCAAAAAGGAGTGGCTCGAGACGCATAAACCCGTGTACGGCAGCTCCTATGAAATCCGCGGTCCTGCCTCTCAAAACGGGGAAGATTACACCACACCCCTGGACCGGGAAATGATAGACCGGCTAAAAGACCTCGGATATATTCAGTAACGGGCTTTTACCCAAGCAGGAATCCCTTTGAGGTTTGATCCCATTTTCGTTTTTTATATCAAAAAATGAAGGCTAAAAAAGCAGACGTGGCAGGGAATCGATAAAACCGTTCAGGGAATAGAGGGCTTCAATCTCCCCGCGGCAGGAATACCAGCACGCCCGGCACTTGTTCCCTGCCTGTTCCTCGTGGAGACGTTCGAGGAGAATGTCGATGGGATCTTCCACGATGTTTCCCACGGGCTTGTCCCGTTCCTCCACGCACATGGCCACATTGCCGTAGTTGTCCACATTAAAAAACGATCGCCCGGCCAGACATCCGCTCACCCCGCCGCTCAGACACTCGTCGAAACGGCTCAGGTAGAAAACATTGGAGAGAAAAGTTTTATATTTCTTCTTAAGCTCCAGCAGTCGGACCGAGACATTCGCATCGGGATTGTATTGGCCGGCGCCCGATGTTTTCAGAGGGCAGTAGGGCTGGACCATGAAAGTGGCACCCAGGTTTTCGGATATTTTAATGAGCTTTTCGATCTCATCAATGTTTTTATTATTAAGCGTGGCGATGATGTTCACACGCTTCCCGGGATCATCCCGTTCCTCTATAAAATACCGGACCGCCGCAATGGCGCGTTCATAAGCCCCCTTGACCCCCCGGTACTGGTCATGCCTCTCCGCATCGGCGAAATCAATGGATATGCTGGCGCCGAAAAGTCCCGCATGGTATATCTCTTTTGCCTTTTGTCGGGTGACAAACCAGCCGTTGGTCACAACCATGGGGAAATGATCCATTGCAATGATGGAGACGATATCCGCAAGATCCTGCCTCAGAAAGGGTTCTCCGCCTCCGAGTGTCACCAGGCAAGCGGCTTTCTTCGCCAGATTCCGGGAGCCTTCTTTAATATCCGCCAGAGTGGCTTCGTTTTGGTGTTTCCGGTTGTCCTTCCAGTAATCGCAGAAACAGCACTTGAAATTACAACGGTAGGTCACCTGCCATGAACAGTACAGCGGCAGCTTCTTGATATAGCTGTTTACCAGTCGAGCTTTCTTTTTCAGCGTTGACGTTTGCTTTTCCATTCTTCGCCTCTATCTCTCCATGCCGGCCTTTTTTTGAGCCGGCCGTTCCGGTCTAACCTGTCCCGGCTTATTCTCCGCCGGCGGCCTGTTGAAGATTCACAATACTGGCCCTTGTCTCGTCAATGATCTCACGGTAAATGGTGGACGATTTCTTAAATCCCCTTTCCTGGTAAAATTTGTCCGGAGAGATCGGTTTCCCGAACCGGATCCTCAATTTATTAAAAAGTCTGGGAAATGACGATCCTTTCGGCATGGCCTTGAACGATCCCTTTATGTATACCGGCAGAATGGGAACATCCAGTTCATAGGCCATAACGCCGATGCCGATCTTGAAATCCTGCAGTTCCCCCGTAACGGACCGTGTCCCTTCCGGATAAACAATCAGGGAATACCCCTGCCTGAGAATCTTGCTGCTCACCTGTAATCCCGGGATGAAATCATCCGTGCGATCGATGGGCACCCCCTTGAGAAAGTAGTCTGCAAAGGATTTCCGGAAGGGGGTGCTCCGGAATCTCTTAAAAATAAGAACCGATGTCCTGTAGGCGACCCTCCTGGGTAGAGAACACATGACCGTAGGAGAATCCAGATGGCCGCAATGGTTTGGTGCGATAAGGAAAGGACCCTTTTTCGGAATATTTTCCAGGCCCTTAATTTTCAGATTAAATCCCAGTTTCAGAATCATCCGGATCGTGGTGCGGTAAAAGCGCCGGATAAACTCTTTCCGGGGCGTGAGGTCAGAGAAAAAGATCCGGGTGAACTGATTTACATTGATGTTGTCATTGTTCGCCCCGAAAATTCTCTGCCAGAAAGCGGAAGTCGAATCGTTCCAGTATTTCATTTCCGTGTTGAAAAGTGTCTTCATGTCCTTGATAGCCCATCGCAACTCGTCCCGCTTCTGACGGCTCAGGGGAGGCGTATAGGAGAATCTCTTTTCATAGAAAAGCCGGCCTGTCGCCATACTCTCGCGCAGGGGATAGAACACGGGATCAAAATTTGTAGGACTTTCCTCCGCCGGGTTCGGCTGCCTTTCCTCATCGTGGATCAAAAAGGCAGCGACTTTGGCTCCCTCCAGGCGGTCCCTGAATTTCAAAATGAACCGCTTCAGGTTTTCCAGCCCTCCCGGCGCGTCCTCCGCCAGGATGAGCACTACGTTCCGGGTTTGAATGTCCTTGACCTCATCCGGTGCTTGGACGTGCATTTCGCCGTCCCAGCCTTCAAAAACGGCAGACATCACATCATCGTCCGTTATCGCGCCTTCCCTTACAAATAAAACTTCTTCTTCATGACCGGCCATGAGAATCATCCCTCGCTTCTGCCGATTCTAACATAATTTTGATATTTTCTCTTATCTCATTTGTTATCTGTCCGGCTTTGTCCTCCAGGCTGAGAACCGGAGACCTATCCTGAAAATGCAGGGCTTTTCCGAAACGTACGGACAAGGCCCCCCTTTTCAGTTTCCCCGAGTCCGGGGGCATGACCTCGGATGATCCACCGATAAAAGATGGTACCACAGGGACGCCGGATTTCAAGATGATTTTACCGATATCCGTCTTAAACTCCTGAAGTTTCCCATCTCTGCTCCTGCCCAGTGCCGGATAGATCAACATGACATGTCCCTGTTGCAACAGGGTCACCGATTGGCCGATAAAATTTTCACTTGTTTCGAAAACCAGGGTGTTTAAAAGGCGCATAAAAAATCTCATAAAGGCGCTGGAAAGCAACTTTTTCTTGGCCGCTCCGATGTAAAATCTTTTCCGGCAGGCGGCTGCGATGATCAGGGAATCAATGTAACTGAAGTGATTGCATGTAATAATAAAAGGACCCTTTTTCGGAAGGTTTTCCCTTCCTTCAACCTTCAGGCGGCACAGGATTTTCAGGAAAAACCAGAAGACATATTTCCCGATCCCGTAAAGGGCATCATAGAATAATCGATGCGTGTCCAGTCTGTAAGAAACGGATTCCATACCCTTAGCCGATCCCCAGTTCCTTCAGGAATGAAACCGGATTTGCGCGAAGAATTTTTTCTTCCACTCCCCCGGGGCAGTATTCCGCCATGCATTCCGACAGGGAAGAAAGCTTTTTTTCGTACTTTTCAGCCGGTCCGTCATTTCCCCAGAAAATCTTGTCCCAATCCGGAGAAAAGGATTTCCCGCGGATTTCCTCAAAAGCGAATTTGCCGGTGCCGCAGCAGTCGGCGTATACGTTATCATGGTACTTGGACATAAAAAATGCCTGATAGTACCACGGAGCGCCCATATGGGCAATGATGAGTTTGCACCCCCCAAACCGCCTTGCCGGCAGGTCCAGGCGAAAAGGCTCCCCGTATTTGCTCTGCAGGTAAATCCCGGCGGCACGCTCTTCCTCTTTATGGTTTGCGGTAATAAAGCCCATATGAAAAAGAATGGCCATCTTCCGGTCCTCAGCGGCCTGAAAAACCGGGAAAAGGGCTCCATCATCCGGATAATAGCCAAAGGCGGGGATCATCTTGATAAATCGGATTCCGTAATCATGAAAGGTCCCGATCTGTTCGATGGCTTTCTGACCGTACCTGGGATCGATATAGATGCTCCCGACAAAGCGCTCCGGCCGGTGCTGGATCACATCCAGAATCTGCTTGTTGGAAGCCATATAAACAACTTTCTCCGGAAGCGCATGCAGTACACATCTCCGGATGCCGGCCCGATCCATGGCTTCCAGCATCCGCTCCCCTTTCACATCCGCAGAGGGCAGGTGCTGGTGCATGTCGATGATCTCAAAATTTTTCTCCACTTGGGCTGTTTTTTCGTTCTTCGCCATAACGGTTCCCAACCTTCAACAGAAATACATCATTATTATGATTGTGGGACTAAACTAAAATATGACTAACTATAGTTTAAGTTTTTTAATTTGGCAATAGGTATAATATATTCTGCGGATGGCGGTGACGTTTGTGAGGATGGCTAGAATCCACAGTGCCACGCTGAGTGAATCAAAGACACCGTGGAAGAAAGAAAGAACTCCCAGCACAATGAGCCTGTCCGCTTTCTCCATGAGGCCCACAGCACATTTTTCAATAATACATTCGGCTTTGGCCCTTGTATAACTGATCATGGCAGTTCCCATAAGAAATGCGAAACCCAGCATCACATTGGTGGTCTTTCCCAATCCCTGAAAATAGACGATCAGGCCGATGGCGATGGCCATGTCACTGTAACGGTCGATACAGGAATCAAAAAAGCCGCCAAAAACCGATTCCATGTTCAGTTTACGGGCCATGGCACCGTCCACGGAATCCAGGACTCCATGGCACAGGACAAGAACGCCCCCCCATATAATCTCTCCCATCCCGTATGCCACACCGGCAATGAGGCCCACAATACATCCCGCCAGGGAGATCATATTGGGTGTCAGACCTAATTTGGAAAAAATAAAAATGAAAGGGCTGAAGAAGAAATCGCCTTTGACTTTAAAGTGCCTTGAAATCATAAGTTCCTGCGGAAACTCAGATAGCGCCTCTTCTGTACCGACGGACAGGATACCGGCCCGTTAGCTTTCGTCAGAATAATTCTGAATGATGACAGAGGAATAATTATTGTTGTCGAATGAGTTTACGAGTACAGATTCGACTTTCTGAGTCACATTGAGATCTGAAACGATGTTCAGCGATATTCCGGGATCCGCTGCAGTAAAATTAACAGTCGGTGGTATAAGGTCTTCTTTCATGGCCATGACGCCGGTGGCGATCTGTAAAGGTCCGGAAGCTCCGAAACATTCGCCTGTCATTGATTTAATGGAACTCACCGGAATATCTCTCCTTCCGGTTGCCATAAAATCCTGCAGAGCTTCCGCCTCCACCTTGTCCGTCGTCACTTCGGAATTGGCATGGGCGCACACATAATCAATCCCTTCGAAGCCTATTCCCGCATCGACGAGGGCCGTCTCGATGGCGCGTTTCACACCCTTTTTTTTGGGCAGGAAACGGTCCATGACGCACGTTTCAAAAACGCTTCCATAGCCGATAATCTCCGCGTATATTCTGGCTCCCCGCTTTCGCGCCGCTTCGTACTCTTCCAGCATGAGAATGGCCCCTCCCTCGCCGAGAATGATCCCGTTGCGATCCACGTCAAAAGGCGCACAGAATTCCCGGACGCCGTTCCTGGTACCGGAAAGCATTTCCAGAATGGACATCCATTGATGCAATTCAATACAGAATTCCTCCACCCCGCCTGCAAGACATCGGTCAACCCTTCCTCTCCGGATCATGTCATAGCCGTAACCAATGGCGTTCAATCCCGAGGGGAATCCGGAGGAAAGAGTGGTATTCAGACTGGTCATTTTCAATTTAATGGAACCCTGGCTGGCAGGGATGTTAAAGAGGACATTGAGAAAAAATGAGGGAAGAATTCCGTTAACACCTTCTGTAATCAGCGTCTGGTCAATCTGGCACATGTTGTGGAGAGATCCCCAGTATGTGCCGATCACAAGACCGGTCTCCCTGCACCCATTTTCATTTCTGTCGACCCGGGCATCATCCAGGGCCATGCGGGCCGCACCCAGGACAAAGCAGGAACTCTTGGAAAGGTTGCGAAGTCCTTTTGACTCTATGAACTGATCCAGATGAAAATCAGCCACTTCCCCTGCCAGCTGTGCGTTGAATTGCCGCGCGTTGAGGGAGCCGACTTTTTTAATCCCCGACTTTCCCTCTTTCAGGCTCTTCCAAAAGGGGTCTATCCCGATTCCGTTAGCGGAAACAATTCCCAGGCCGGTAATAACAACCCTTTTGCCAGTTCTTACCATCTGCCCTTTCCCTCCTCCGCATCAGGGGAAATATGCCGGATCGGATTACTGCTCTGTTTCACAAAAAACGATAGACACGTTGTTGCCGCCAAAACCGAAAGAGTTGCTCAAAACGGTTTTGACATCCTGTTTGCGGCACTTATTGGGAACATAATCCAGATCACATTCCGGATCGGAAGTTTCATAATTGATAGTCGGTGAAATGATTTTATCCTGAATCGTCAGGAGCGACACGCAAGCTTCTATGGCTGCTGAAGCACCCAGGCTATGACCGATCATCGATTTAACCGAACTGGTCGGGAGGTTATATGCCTGGCGCCCGAACACTTTTTTGATGGCGAGCGTTTCGATTTTATCGTTTGGCTGTGTACCGGTCCCGTGGGCGCTGATGTAATCCACATCATGCACGGAGATTCCGGCATGTTTGAGAGCACCCCGCATCGCCTCTACGGCTCCCTCTCCCGAAGGATGGGGAAAAGTAAGATGGTAAGCGTCAGAACTCATGCCGTAACCCAGAATCTCACCGTAAATATTAGCCCCGCGTTGCCGGGCATGCTCCAGTGTTTCGAGGATTAAAATGCCGGTCCCTTCGCTCAAAACCAGGCCTTTTCTGTTCTTATCAAAAGGCTGGCAAACTTTATCGGCCAGTATCCGCAACTGGCAAAAGCAGGCGAAAAGATCCTCTGGAATGGATTCCACGCCACCGGTTATCATTATGTCGCATGTACCGGACTGGAGCAAATCATAAGCATTGGCAATGGCGTGATTCCCGGCTGCGCATGACGTGGCGAAAACCGCATTGGGACCGCTCAAAGAGAAGTTATTGGCAATGATAGCGGAAATTGAATTGAGCGGATAACGCCATATCAGGTCGGCACGATCTTGCAACTCTCCATGGATCCATTTTTGCCTGATCTCCCAGGCCAGCGGCATATCCCCATTGTTGCCGATGGTCACACCGGCTCTTTCCAGAGCCAGATCTGTCTCCTCCAATCCGGCATCCTCCAGAGCCATTCTTGTCGCTGCCAGAGAAAGGAGCGCCACACGACCCAGATCCGGGGCCGGGTGATCGGCCGGGAAATAATGCTCCGGAGCAAAATTTTTAATTTCCCCTCCAATCTGAATGGGGTAATGGGAGGTGTCATAGAGGGTTATTTTATCTATCCCGGATTCACCTTTTTTGGCGTTTTCCCAAAATTCCTCTTTGCTTTTCCCGTTCGGTGCTATAATCCCTAATCCGCTGCAGACCACTTTCCTTAACATCGGTTCAATCTATTTCCATACTCAGTGACGATAAAAATCAGTTCAGAGGCGACTGTATAATTATAAATAGTCCGAAGCCACCTCAATGGCTTTTTTGAGACTGGTTATTTTTGTAAGCTGTTCATTAGGAAATTTGATATTGAATTTTTTCTCAATACCGGCGACAATATCCAGTGCGGTGATGGAATCTATTCCCAGATCGTTAATGAAGTGATCCTCCATTCCGATGCGGTCCTCTTCGAGCTCCAGAACTTCCGCGATAATCGACCGAATTTCCTTCTGAAGATGCTCCTGTGAAAAATTCATAAGACTCCATCATTCCGTTTTATGATGATTTTTATTTCCCGCAGGCGTCGACAGAATGTCCCTCTGCAAAAACTGCACACATAGTCCCATCGATCGAGAAAAATTATATCACCAAAAAGGAATTAGTCAAGATTAAACTCCATTTCTTTCAACTTGTTGATTATCCATGAATAAAACCACTTCTCCATGTTTGGAATTTAACCTTTTCAAGCCTGCCGATCAGGGACAAGAAGAATGTCTCCGGAATAAAACCTTTTGTTTGCTCAAATAAAATCAAAAAACTCAGTGGACCGGTTTCTTCTCCCTCATCTCCTGATATTGCCTTGCCTGATGTACAAAGGCTTCGATCCGTGTAACCGCGTTCAGGTCCTCCTGGCCGTCATAGACCATGGAAATCATGGGAAAATTTTTATGATCTTCCCTCAGTTTCTTAATAATCGCAGAAACGATGGTGCCGGGCATACAGGTAAAAGGCATGATATTCACAACGCCGTGTATGTCCTGCTTGAAGAAATCAATGGCTTTGCCCAGGCTGACGACCGCTTCCCCCTCGTAGCTGTGATGCAGATAGGGTTCAGCGTTTTCCAACAATTCTTTCGTGGAGGGTTCCTCCGCTTCAATGAGGAAATCCTTGAAAGTATCCATGAGTTTTTCTTCGTCGATTTTCTGGACCTTGTCTTTGATCAGGGTCTTCAGGAAGGCGGAGAAAGTTTTTTCCTTCAGCATGGTCCGCTTGTTGGTGAAATTGATGTAGTAAATCCACTCCCCGAAAGTGGATTCTCTGACTTCCGCTCCAAAACTCTCCAGTTTTCGAACAATGCTCTGATTGCTGTAAGTATGGAAGCGGCTGAAAATCTCGCCCACAATCCCGATGATCGGTTTCGGAACACTTTTATCGACCTTGATCTGCTTAAAATCGTGAAGGCAGTCCTTCATGATGTCGAAGACATCACCGGAGACCAAGGCGGAACAAACCCGTTCAAGACACTTTTTAAAAATAAGATCCGTTTCGCCTGGATTGACCTCATAAGGCCTTGTCTCGAGCAGGGCTTTTTCCAGGATATCCGTGGCGACAAGCCCCTGCCAGGCCTTTCGCGTGGGATCGCTTTTAAGACTGCCCAGGTCCTTATAAAAACTTGTGCCCTGGTTCGGGGCGATGATCGGAACATCTTCCAATCCGAGCTCTTTCAGAACAAACTTATGGATGGTATTGTAATGCCCGAAACGGCAGGGTCCGGTCCCGGAGGGCATGAAAAAGGCGGCTCTGGTTTTGTCGAATCCCGGCTCCATGACCTTTTTGATCATATCCCCTGTCGTTACGATCAGGGGGAAACATTCCTTGCCCGTGGTATATTTCCTGCCCAGTTCGAGGCTCTTATCGTCGGAAGGGGGCAGTACCTGGCCGTCAATACCCGAAGCCCTGAAAGCGGCGGCGAAAGTATGGGCATGTTCGCACATATACGGTATCCAGAGGGTCCTTCCATCCCCATTGGAAACCGCCGTCGGAACGATACGTTCATCAACGACTATCCGCTCTTTTTGCTCTTTCACATTGCCCAGGCTTTCGAGAAATGCCTCACACCGGGTGATGACACCCGCTGCTGCGCTGTGTTCATCGATTTCAAGCTGCAGGGCGGGTTTGCCATCCATGATTTTATTAAAGAAGGTCAGGAGAAAGGAATCGGGACCGCAGCTGAAATTTGTGACATATACGGCATAGAGCCTGGGATCATTCTGTATGATCCTTGCTGTTTTCAGAATTTTCTGGCCGTATTTCCAGTACATGTTTTCCCAATCATCCGATATATCCACGTCCCTGATATCCAGCATATCCATGGGCATGGCAACAATGCCGAGATTGTTTAGGATTTTCGCGAGCTCGAGATTCATGCCCTGATCATACCCGTTGTAAGGACGGGAAATTACGACGAGCGCTTTCTCGCCGGGCTTCAGATTTTTGAGAATCTCCTCACCCCGGTCGATCAATCGATCTGCAAACACTTTCTGTGCCTCCTCAGCCCTCTGGATCGCCTTCTTCAGCTTTCCTTTGCCCGCACCGGCCAGCTGAGCAAGCGGTTTGAGTGCGCTTTCAATCTCTTTCCTGCCGTAATGGAAGTCAAGAATCGGGCTGAGCATCTCGATTTTTTCTTTTTCCAGGTTGATAGCCGACCGGATGATATAAGGAATGGTCTGGACATAGGGGCAGAGCCGGTTGTTCTCCAGCCTGGGATCATCTTTCTCCATGCTGATGATCGAGGGGAGGAAAATATAATCGACATTTTTATCGATCAGGTCCAGAATATGCCCGTGGGCCACTTTTACTGGAAAACAGCTCTCCGCAACCACGGTTTCCACCGCTCTGTGGATTAATTTCTTGTTCGTTGGATCTGAGATAACCACTTCAAGACCCAATTCCTTGAAAAAAGCGAGCCAGTAAGGCAGCCTCTCGAAGTAGAAGAGGAGACGCGGAATTCCAATAATCGGGCCACTCCGTTCGGAGTCCTCCGGGGTTTCTGTCTTCTCAACGCTCTGGCCGGTTAAGTAGGATGTATACCGGTCATACATTTCGCCGAAAAGCAACTTTTCCCTTTCATGAAAGAGATCGGGTATATCTTCGCCTCTGGGTTTTTTGTCCTTGTCGATTTCATACCGTTCGCACCGGGCGCCGTAAAACAGGGGATTCGAATCCTCCATGTTCACTTTTCGGATCTCGCAGCTGTTGGAACAATGATTGCAAGTAAACGTGGACAGACTGTATTTCTTCTTGCTCAGGTCAAACCCTTTGAAATTACTCTTGCCACCGGTCATTTCACGCATGGCGATCAGGGCCACTCCAATGGCGCCGGTGATATCATGGTGGGGAGGGATGTGAATTCTTTTGCCTAAAACCTGTTCAAAAGCCGCCACCACCCCTTTGTTCCAGGTTACGCCCCCCTGGTAGAAAATTTTGTTTCCAATCCGCCTGTCGCCAACCACCTTGTTCAGATAATTGTACACGATGGAATAGGCCAGACCTGCCACAAGGTTTTCAACCGTTCCGCCCTGTTGCTGGTTAGAGACGAGATCCGATTCCATGAAAACCGTGCATCTCTCTCCCAGGGGTACCGGGTTCTCGGCGTTAAGCGCCATCTCACCGAATTCCTCTTTAATATTGATGTTCAGTTTCTCGGCCTGCTCCTCGAGAAATGATCCGGTGCCGGCCGCGCATACCTTGTTCATCTCGAAATCGACTACGGCACCGTTGGATAAGCTTATGTATTTGGAGTCCTGTCCGCCGATCTCAAAGATCGTATCCACCTCAGGATCGAAGTGAATGGATGCCGTGGCCTGGGCGGTAATTTCATTCCTCACCACATCCGCTCCGACGAAATCTCCTGTCAGGTAGCGGCCTGAGCCAGTTGTTCCCACCCCGATAATCTCCACTTTGTCTCCCACCTCGGCTCCGATTTCATCCAGGCCTCTCCGGATCGCCTCGATGGGACGTCCCGCCGTCGGCAGGTATCTCCTGGCGAGGATGTTTATATCCTTATCGATAACCGCCAGGTTCGTGCTGAGAGAACCTACATCAATGCCAAGATACGCTTTGACCGGGATTTCATGCTCCTTGATTTCCCGGACATCTATCCTGTAAAGGTCTCCTCCATCTCTCTCCTTGAAAAAACCAAGTGGGGGGTGTGATTTTTTGTCTAATTTTCTGGATTGGAGATATTCCTCCATTTTCTCCAGCCCCTTGAAATGGAAGTCTGTCCGGGTTTCGGTTTCCATCAGCGAGAAAACCGCACCGATGGCCCCCATAGAGGGAAAGTGTTTGGGGATGATCAGTTCTCCCGGCTTCAGATCGAATATATCCTCAAAAGCCCTCACCACTCCCCTGTTTGCAGCAACGCCTCCCTGAAAAGCAATGGGCCTGGAAATGCGTTTCCCCTTGCCGATGTTGGATTTAAAGTTGCGTGCCACGGCATAGCAGAGGCCTGCGATGATGTCATAGTCCGGCGTGGCGATCTGCTGCAGGTGAATCATATCCGATTTTGCGAAAACGCTGCAGCGGCCCGCAATGCGCGGCGGCTGCTTGGATTTGAGTGCAAGTTCTCCGAACTCTCCTTCGATGGCAACGCCCATCCGGCTTGCCTGCTGATCGAGAAATGATCCGGTGCCCGCAGCGCAGAGCGTATTCATGGAGAAATCTTCGAGAATGATCTTCCCCTGCTCTTCATCCTTTTTAAAGATCAGGAGTTTTGAATCCTCGCCGCCCATCTCGACCAGGGTTCTCACTTCGGGATAAAGTCGGGTGATCGATCTGGAATGAGCCACGACTTCATTCACAAATGCACCTTCGAGAAGCTCTGCCACGAGTTTGCCCCCGGACCCTGTTGTGGCTATCCCTTTAATACTTTTCTCCGGAAGCCTGCTCAAAATCTCCGACAAGAGCCGGCAGACCACTTCCAGGGGCTTGCCGTTGGTCCGATTATAAGAATCATCCAAAATATTCCCTTCTTCATCCAATATCACAAAGTTTACGCTGACAGAGCCTATATCTATTCCCAGGAAAAGATTCTCGTAATCTTTCAAGGCTTCTTCACGCTTCATGTTTTCCTCCCGCCTGAAACACAGCACATTTAAAAAGCACGTGGCTATGAATTTTCGTAACTTTCCGCTCCGGACCTTACAGGCAGGTTCCTAAAACCATACCTTCCGCCTGTTTCCGGTGTATCCGAATCTTCTGACCGAACCGATCGAATAAATTTTCTCATTAAAAGTTAAAGAAATATATGTAAATAATAAATGAAAGTCAAGGCATTTTCAAGTATAGCCCGCATTTCTCACCAGGTATCTGCTGCAACGCCGAATATGCCCGCGTTGACTGCGTTGCGCTCGGTCGACCTCCTCAACGTACCATCAGGTGCGCCTCCGGAGTCCTCCCGTCGCGCGCCTTGTAATCACAGGTATCTTCGACGTTTCGCGACGATACCTGGTGAGAAATGCGTGTTAGAGTGGGGTCCTCATCCGGAGAGATGGAGACCCCGCAGAGAAAAAATTAACATTTGACTTTAATAGAAATGTTATATACCATGAAGCAATTCATAACATTCCCGTTAAAGGTCGATTTCCGGGAGACGCGCAAGGCCAGGGATTCAAAGGGTTTTTCCTTTTAATGATAAACATTGGAATGATTCCTGCACGATTCCACTCGACCAGATTCCCCGGCAAACCACTCGCGGATCTTCTGGGAAAGCCGTTGATCATCCACACCTGGGAACGCGCGAGTCAGGCCGCCTGTCTTGACGCCATTTTCATCGCCACCGACGATGTCAGAATAAAAAATGTGGCTGAACAATACGGCGCCAGGGTCATAATGACATCCCCGGAAGCCCTATCCGGAACAGACAGAATTGCCGAGGCGGCAGGCCAACTGGCTGCTGATTTTATTACGAACATTCAGGGGGACGAACCCTTGATCACCCCCGGAATGATTGAAAATGTAGCGAAAGCATTGGAAAAGGCGGATGACTGTGAAACGGCCACGCTTAAAACAGCCCTCCGCAGCGAAGAGGAATTGTTGGATCCCCATACTGTCAAAGTCGTTACCGATCATCGAAACCGGGCACTCTATTTTTCCCGCCTCCCTATCCCGTTTTCCCCTGACTTTAGCCTCGACGCCGGTGCGCATCGGGCACCCGGTGAGAGAAAAAGGAGCCTGGAAGGGTATTATAAACATATCGGAATTTACTGTTATCGAAAAAATTTCCTCATGCGTTTCACGCGGATGAAACCGACATTCCTTGAGCAGACCGAAAGGCTTGAACAGTTAAGAATCCTTGAGAACGGTTACCCGATCGCAGTGGCCGAAACACACGGACAATCAGTCGGCGTGGATACGCCCGGAGATCTCGAAAAGCTTATCGCCCTGTTACATGAAAGAGAAACCGGCTAGGGGCTCGGAATTATTCACGAGGAGAGGGGAATGAAGAAAAAATACATTTTCATCACAGGAGGGGTGGTTTCTTCCCTGGGGAAAGGACTGGCCGCGGCCTCCATAGGCTGCATTATTCAAGCCGGCGGTTACCGGGTGGCGATTCAGAAGCTGGATCCTTATCTGAACGTGGATCCCGGTACGATGAGCCCTTTCCAGCATGGAGAGGTCTATGTCACGGACGACGGGGCGGAAACGGATCTAGACCTCGGTCATTACGAAAGATTCACCAAGACCGTAACCTCACGGTTGAATAATTATACATCAGGCCAAATTTACGAGCGGGTCATCACCAAAGAGCGCCGCGGCGACTATCTCGGGAAAACGGTGCAGGTCATTCCCCATATCACGGATGAATTAAAGAAATGTATTAGAAGCATCGAGAAAAACGCCGATGTGATTATCGTCGAAATCGGGGGCACCGTGGGAGATATCGAAAGCCAGCCGTTTTTGGAGGCCATCAGGCAGATGCGGCAGGAAATGGGAAAGGAAAACGCCCTTGTCATCCATCTGACTCTCGTTCCTTTTCTAGAAGCGGCAAGGGAGCTCAAGACAAAGCCGACACAGCACAGCGTCAAAGAACTGCGGGCCATCGGCATTCAGCCGGATGTCATCCTCTGCCGGACGAGCAGGTTCCTGACCAGATCGATAAAAGCCAAAATAGCCCTCTATTGCAATGTTTCCGAAGATGCCGTCATCACCGCCAAGGATGTGGAGTCTATATATGAAGTGCCTCTGGTCTTTAAAAGGGAAGGATTTGACAGAATCATCTTTCACTTCCTCCAGCTCCTCCCCCCCGTCTGCGACCTCAGCGCCTGGGAAGAAATGGTTCATAAGCTGAAGCATCCCAAGGATACAGTGAACATCGGAGTGATCGGAAAATACGTGCGATACGAAGATTCCTATAAAAGTATCAGCGAAGCCCTGGTGCATGGTGGACTGGCGAATAATGTAAAAACCAACATTCACTGGGTGGATTCGGAAAAGTTCAATAAGAAAAATATTCAGGTAGAACTGGCCCATCTGGACGGCATTCTGATTCCCGGCGGATTCGGGAAGCGCGGGATCGGAGGCATGCTCCGGACCATCGAGTATGCGAGAGAAAATAAAGTCCCCTTCTTCGGAATCTGCCTCGGCTTCCAATGTTGCGTCATAGAATTTGCACGGAATGCCTGCGGTCTGGGCCGGGCCCACAGCACGGAATTCGACCCCCGGACACCGCACAAGGTCATCTATAAACTGCGGAAGCTGAAAAATGTCTCAGACATGGGCGGCACCATGCGCCTGGGCAAATATCTCTGCATTCTCAAAAACAGTACCATCGCTTCGAAAGCTTACCGCGCAAAAAAGATCTACGAACGCCACCGCCACCGGTACGAATTCAACAGGCGGTATGAAAAGATGCTTGCCGGCAAGGGCCTGATTATTTCCGGAATGTCGCCGGACAAAAACTATGTAGAGATTGTGGAACTGAAAAATCCCCCCTGGTTTCTGGCATGCCAGTTTCATCCGGAATTTAAATCGCGGCCCCTGAAGCCGCATCCCCTCTTTGTCGATTTTATTAAGAAGTCTTATCAAAACAGACTGGGGAAAAAAGAAAAAGAAAAACTGGCGGAAGGGGCCTGAAAATGGATCGAAGTAAAACCATTCCCGTGGCCGGAGGGAAAGTTCACATTGGGGGGAAGGCCCCCGCGGTGCTCATAGCCGGCCCCTGTGTTATAGAAAGTGAAGAGCAGACGCTCGGCATTGCCGGAGCGCTGAAAAAAATCTCCATGGACTGCCAGGTGGATATCATTTTCAAGGCGTCCTTTGATAAAGCGAACAGAACCTCCCTGCAATCATTCCGGGGCATAGGCATGGAAAAGGGTCTGGACATCCTCAGGGAGGTGCGGAAGCGGTATGATCTTCCGGTGCTCTCAGATGTGCACGAACCGGGGCAGGTGGAAAAATGCGCCGCGGTTCTGGATGTCATTCAGATCCCTGCGTTGCTCTGCCGCCAAACCGACCTCCTGACGGAGGCCGGTGCCACAGGGAAAGCGATTAACGTAAAAAAAGGCCAGTTCCTATCCCCGTGGGACATGGCGTATGTGGTGGAGAAAATCGTAAAAACCGGCAACGAGCATATCCTCCTTACCGAGCGGGGAACCAGCTTCGGTTACGGGAATCTCGTGGTGGACTTCAGGTCTTTCTCTATTCTCCGGACTTTCGGATTTCCGGTCATCTTCGATGTTACCCATAGTGTACAATTGCCGGGAGGTGGCAGATCGTCCCGGGGTGAAGCCGACTTTATTCCAGATCTGGCCAGGGCAGCGGCTGCGTCCGGCGTGGATGCCTTCTTCATGGAGGTTTACCGGGATGGCACTACCCCCCTCTGTGACGCCGACAACTCTTACACGCTGAGCGCCCTCGCAACATTATTGCCGGACCTCCTTCATATCGGTTCTCTGATCAGGAAAACACGATGACCATGCGCTTTGAACACAAAAATATGGAAAACCAGAAAAAGGGCGTGCGTCAGAATTCTGTTGCCGATATAGCCAAAACAGTGCTGCAGATCGAGGCAAAAGCCATTCAGGAGCTGATTCCAAGAATCGACGGGTCTTTTTCAGAGGCGGTGGAAAAAATATACAGCTGCAAAGGCCGCATCGTGGTGACGGGTATGGGGAAATCGGGTATCATCGGGAAAAAAATCGCCGCCACCTTTGCCAGTACCGGGACACCCGCGTTTTTCCTGCATCCGGCCGAGGCGGTGCACGGGGACCTCGGTATGATCGTGGATGGAGATGTCGTAATAGCCATCAGTTATAGAGGAAATACTGAAGAGATCGTCAAGCTCCTGGAAAGAATAAAAAGGCTGGCCGTCACGCTCATCACCATCACGGGTAATCTCAAATCCATTCTCGCTGCACAGAGTGATGTAGTACTGAACATTGCCATCAAAGAGGAAGCCTGTCCCCTGGGGCTGGTGCCGACCGCCAGTACCACCGCATCGTTAGCCATGGGAGACGCCCTCGCCATCGCCCTTCTGGAAAAGCGGGGTTTTTCTGAAGAAGATTTTGCGGCTTTCCACCCCGCCGGCAGCCTGGGGAAAAAACTGATAAAAATCAAGAATCTTATGCATATGGGGGAACAAATTCCGATCGTCCGGCAGGATACCAGGATGCGGGACGTCATTTATGAAATGACCCGGAAAGGCCTGGGGATGACCACCGTGGTGGATGAGGAGAACAGGCTTGTTGGAATCGTTTCCGACGGTGATTTGAGAAGACATCTGCAGAAACACAAAGGTCTCCTGGACCGGACCGCTTCTCAATGCATGACGGCCAACCCGCTCCTGATCGACGGGGAAGAGCTGGCAACAAAAGCATTGAATATCATGGAGAATGCAAAGATCACCGTCCTCATTGTCCCCAACAAAGACGGCACGGTGGCAGGCGTTATCCATCTGCATGACCTGTGGAAAACGGAAATGTTCTAACCATGGCAGCCGAACAGACAGAGTTCCAGAAGAAAGCCCGCCGCGTTAAATTCCTTCTCATGGACGTGGATGGTGTCATGACAGACGGGAAAATTACGTTCATCCGGGGGGAGGAAGTGAAATACTTCGATACAAAAGACGGCGTGGGGCTGGTTCTGGCCCGGATGAACGGTCTGAAGCTGGGCCTCATCTCGGGGAGAACCTCCACGGCGGTCACGGAGAGAGCAAGAAGCCTGGGAATGGAGGAGGTGCATCAGGGCATCCTACATAAAGAGGGGGTGCTTCAGCGAATCGCAAAGAAGTACAGACTCGAGTACGAAAATATCTGTTATATGGGAGATGACTTGATCGATCTCGGCGTATTGAATGCGGTGGGTCTTTCCGTCGCCGTGGCGGATGCCGTGGAGGAGGTCCGTGGAAACGTCGATTATGTCACCGAAAGGCCGGGCGGTCGGGGAGCGGTCCGCGAAGTCGTCGAATTGATCCTCAGGGCCCAGGGGAAATGGGGAAAAATCATTAAAAAATATCTTGAAAGAGAATAATAGAGAGGTCCGGTTATGAAATTGCTAAAAATAATCCTTGTGCTCATCCTTTTCATTGCCCTGCTGATGATCGCCTATCTCAACCAGAATGAGGTGACCGTCGGATACTATTACGGGAAAACCGTTGAAGGGGTTCCCCTGTTCATCGTAATCTTTGCCGCTATTTTAATCGGCCTGATCATCGCGGGCCTCATCTCGGCTTCAGACCTCCTGAGAAAGAATCTTACCATCAGACGGCTGAATCAGAATATCAAGACACTGGAAGAAGAAATTCAGTCTCTGCGCAGGCTTCAATTGGCGGAGGGAGTCGAAACGGAGCCTGAGACGCCTGTGGACCGGGACTTTTAAAAAACTTCCAGGGATGGGGCCTGACCATGTTTTTTGAGTATGGAAATACTTTCCTGTATGCGCTTCTTATCCTGATCACGGGAATCATTCTCGGCCGTGTCTGGGCCTTTCTACGGGAAACCGGCGGGACCCGGCGGGACAGAGGACGGCAGACCTATTCCTTCCATTACATCATGGGATTGAACTATTTGATTTCCAATAAAAGGGATCTGGCCATCAAGGAATTCACAAAGGCTGCGAAGGAAAACGCCTGGGCGCCGGATATCTACATCACCCTGGGAAACCTCTACCGGGAAAAAGGCATGGTGCAAAAGGCCATACAAATCCATCAGGGCATTTTGCACCGGTCCGACATTCCAAGAGAAGAAAGACTGCAGGCCCTGTGCTGCCTGGGTCTTGACTTTAAAAAAGGAGGCCTTGTGGACCGGGCGCTATCCACATTCAAAGATTTGCTCAAGGAAGACCCTGATAATATCCATGCCCTGATGCTTCTCGGCAAACTTTACGCAGAGCTCAGAAACTGGGATGCTGCATATAAAACCCTCGAAAAGATCGCCCGCACCAGGGAAGAGCGGCTGGAACTCTCTTTTCTGAAAAACCAGATAGGCCTGGACCTCATGCGGGAAGGGAAACTCAAGGAGGCCCAAAAAAAATTTCAGGAGGCCATGTCTCTCAACCAGGACTTTTACGCCGCCCGTGTCTACCTGGGGGATATATACATGAAACAGGGCAAAACCACTGAAGCGGTCGCGCTCTGGGAGGAATTCGCCACCGGATACAAAAGAAAGGCGCATCTGGTTTTAAGCCGCCTGGAAACCGGCTACAAACTGCTGGGAGACACGGAAAGACTCAGCCGCTTCTGTCAGAGAATGCTTGAAACCAATAAACAGGAATGGCGCCTATATGGTATTTTGTCCCGAATCGAGCAGGAAAAAGGGAACCGGGAAGAAGCAACGGATTACCTGTTCAGGGCATGGGAATTGAATCCTTCCTCCATGGAGATCCACAGGAAAATTCTTAAGCATCTCATGGCAGAAGATCCCTGCGGTGACCATCTAAGAGACTATCTCTCCCGAATGGAGCGATCCGGGAACGGGGCCGACTCTTATGTTTGCCTGCAGTGCCATTACAAAAGCAGCGAGCATTTATGGAACTGCCCCCACTGTCATGCCTGGGACAGTTTTCAAGAAGGGGAGTGAGCAGGAGGGTTCTAACCCTCATATCTGGCACTGCTGTGCTCTGTCTCGTATACCTCGATCGCATGGAGCCAGAAGGGCTTTCCCTCGAATTCCTTTTTCAGTTCACCATATAACCAGATCGAGATATTTTCGGAAGTGGGGTTGCTGTCCCGGAATGCGGGATGGTCATTGAGGATGGAATGGTCGATCTGGGCCAGAATCGTATCTGTTGTTTCCTTCAACCAATGAAAATCCACGACCAGGCCCAGGGCATCCAGTTCAACCGACCGGACATACACTATTACGACCCAGTTGTGACCATGCATTTTTTTGCAGATCCCCGGATACCCGCACAGCCGATGGGCC
>Ga0209013_10001571_pt1 | contig 21010 bp, 24 predicted proteins | sample Cruoilmetagenom2_FD_187291 | JGI IMG/M metagenome (GOLD analysis project Ga0209013, IMG submission 187291) | Oil polluted marine microbial communities from Coal Oil Point, Santa Barbara, California, USA - Sample 2 (SPAdes) (version 2) | ecosystem: Environmental > Aquatic > Marine > Oil seeps ...
CAACCCGGACCGACGGGCCGAGCCTCGGGAAGGACGTGGCTACCTAAGCAGCCAGTGCGTAGTCAGTGTTGGCAGTTGTAGTTGCCTCCACCCGATTAACGAGCGGGTGGCCCTCGGCACGCTGCCGACAACCGAACATGTTCCCCGTCGAACCCAGTACGCCCCCAGGTCCAACAATCGAGGCATTGTAGCAGTTTTCCACCCTGCCCCTGATAATGTATACGTTTTGCGCCTCGTCGGTATTCCTCATTGTTCCTCTTTGCCCGAGACAGTGATCAGTGATGGATTGATCAGTGATCAGCAGTCCGGTCCGAAAACCGATGACTGATGACTGATCACTGATTACTTTTCCTCTCGCACTTGACGGGCCGCGAAAGCGCTGTCATCCTGAATTCGTCCCACGCTGCACAATCAAGGAGAAATCTATGTTGGCGAAGGCATATTCTGCCACGCCGCGCGGTGTGGACGCGTTATTCGTGACCGTTGAGGTGGACCGCATCCGCGCGAACCAACCCTCGGTGATCGTGGTCGGGCTGCCCGACACGGCAGTGCGCGAGGCGCGCGAGCGAATCTTCGCCGCCATCAGGCACCTCGGCCGTCGTTCGGAGCCGGCCAACGTCGTCATCAACCTGGCGCCCGCCGATCAGCGGAAGGAGGGTACAGGGCTCGACCTGCCGATGGCGCTGGCCTTTCTCGCTGCAACCGGCGACGTGCCGGCAGCGGCCCTTGTGGAGAGGCTCTTTCTCGGTGAGCTCTCGCTCGAGGGTCGGCTGCAGCCGGTGCGCGGGGTGCTTCCGATCGTTATCGCGGCCCGCGACCGGGGCATCGAAGAAATCGTCGTTCCGGCCGCCAACAGTGCGGAGGGGAAAGTCGTGTCGGGTGTTCGCGTGGTCGGCGCGGGCACCCTCAGCGAGGTCGTGCACTATCTGCGGGGCGGGGTGGCGCCGAACCCTCCGCCGACTGCACAAACGATGACGCAGACGCCATCCGGCGCCGCGTTCGATCTCGCCGACGTGATCGGTCAGGAGCAGGCTCGCCGCGCTCTCGAGGTGGCCGCCGCGGGCGGCCATCACCTGCTTTTCATGGGCCCACCGGGGAGCGGCAAGTCGATGCTCGCCAGACGGCTGCCGGGGATCCTGCCGCCGATGAGCCCGGAGGAGGCGGTTGAGACGACCTGCGTGTACTCGATCTCTACCCGGGTTCCGCGTCCCCAGGGGTTGCTCACCCAGCGTCCATTCCGCGCCCCGCACCACACCACATCATCGGCGGCGCTGATCGGTGGTGGCGCCAGCCCGCAGCCGGGGGAGGCCTCGCTCGCCCACCATGGCGTGCTCTTCCTCGACGAGCTCACGGAGTTTCGGCGCGATGTGCTCGAAGCACTCCGGCAGCCGCTCGAGGATCGGACGGTGACCGTGGCGCGGGCGCAGTCGACCCTTAGCTTTCCGGCCAGCTTCCAACTGGTGGCCGCCGCCAACCCGTGTCCGTGCGGATACCTGGGTGACGACCGCCGTGAATGCGGTTGCACGCCGCCTGCGGTGCAACGCTACCGTTCGCGGTTGTCGGGCCCGCTTCTCGACCGCCTCGATCTCCAGGTCACGGTGCCCGCGGTGCCGTGGCGAGATCTTTCGGCGGATCGTAGGGGCGAGGCCTCCGACGTCGTGGCGAAACGGGTCGCGGCTGCGCGACGGCGGCAGGCCGAGCGCTTCGAAGGACACGATCTGACGTGCAACGGCGAGATGGGTCCGAGTGCCATCCGCCGTTGGGCGTGGGCAGATCGCGATGGCAAAAGGCTGCTCGAGCACGCGAGCCGCGGCCTGGGGCTGTCGGCCCGGGCCTACCACCGAATCCTCAGGGTCGCCCGCACCATCGCCGACCTCGCCGGAGAAGAGCAGATCTCATCGGCCCACCTCGCCGAGGCCATCGCCTACCGCAGCCTCGATCGGGATCCCGGGAAGCAGGCGCGCGCGGTCAGCGATTGGAAAAATCCATGAGGTTTTGATCATGGGAGCAGGGTCTGTCGCCGCTTCGCGGCTTGTCCATATCGTTATGTCCGTGTTCCTGGGGCTGACGCCCCAGGCTATGAATATGTCGCCGCTTCGCGGCTTCACACGGTCAGCCCATGAACCGAGACGGCATGCCGCCGTTTCGCGGTTTGGGAATGTGATTCGAGCACGGGGCGCGTTGCGAACCCCAGTGATGCGGGGTGAGCGCCGAAGGCGCGACAGATATTTAGCCTGGGGCGTGAGCCCCAGGAAAGGGACAGGGCGCCATCCATCAAGCCGCGAAGCGGCGACAGATATTCAGCCTGGGGCGTGAGCCCCAGGAGAACGGATGTCGACCTATTGGAGCCCGGAACGGGCGACAGACTTACGACGCGATTCTGAACTGGATTGTGAGGGTGTAGCGCACGCTCACCGGGTTGCCGTTGAAGGTGCAGGGCTCGAATCGCCATTGCTGCGCCGCAGAGACGGCGTTTTCAGTCAGGCCGAAGGGCAGACCGCGAAGCACGGTGATGCCTGTCACCTGCCCGTTGGTGTCGATCAGAAGCGATAGCACGACGACGCCTTCAAAGCGGATCTTCCTAGCGGCTTCGGTATACCTGGGATTTACCCGATAGAGGGCCGTCGGTGGATCGATGTCGATCCCCGCATCAACGACCGTTCGCGTATCGGTCGCGTGTGCGATGGGTGGGGGGGCGGGAATGACGCGCACGTAATCTTCAGAAGGAGGATCGTCATACGTCTCCGCGACCTCGTTGGTGATCAGCTCGGCACCGAGAGGGTCGGGGTCGGGGATGAAAATCCGGCGCGGAGGCGTCGTGATACGTCGATCGAGAGGTGGCGGTTCACGATATTTCACCACCGGAAACCGACACACGATCATACGCCGGGGTGCGGCGGCCTTTTGCTGGCAGAGGGTCGGCCACGTGATGGCGAAGACGGCGAGGTGGATGGCAACGGCCGCCAGCAGGGCGAGACGGAGTGAATTGTCGGCGTCACGTTCGGGGTTGATGAGGTGTTCGTACGACGCTGGACGCGGGGGAGGATATCGGTTGGCCATCGCGACCTCCTTTGGTCAGTTAGAGAGGAGGTCGCGAAAGGAGTTCCAAACCGAGCATCAATCCTCAGTCTGAGACTTGAAATCAGGAGCTTGTGAATTCATTGACAAGCGGTGATGCGCCGTTAGAATGATCGCGCCCTGCAGAGGGCTGGGAGGAAGGGGTATGGACCACTACATCCCGATTCTGATCTTCATCCTTATCGCGGTTTCGGTTCCGATCATCATCCTGATGATTGCCAAGCTGGTGCGGTTCGGATCATACAACCCGGTCAAGTCCGAGCCCTACGAGTGCGGCGTCGAAGCGACGTCCTTTGCGCTCGACACCCGCTTTTCCATCCGCTACTACCTGATCGCGGTGCTCTTCGTGGTCTTCGACGTGGAGACGATCTTCCTCTTCCCGTGGGCGGTGATCTTCGAGAAGCTCGCGATTTTCGGATTTATCGAGATGATGGTCTTCCTCGCCATCCTGCTCGTCGGGTACCTTTACGCGTGGCGAAGGGGGGCGCTCGAATGGGCCTGATCCAGGACCGCTTCCAACCCAGCATCATCACCACAACCTACGACACGGTCATCAACTGGGCTCGGCGCTCCTCGCTGTGGCCCATGCAGTTCGGTCTCGCGTGCTGCGCCATCGAGATGATGGCGACGCTGGATCCCCGCTATGACATGGCGCGCTTCGGCGCTGAGGTGTTTCGAGGCTCGCCGCGCCAGGCGGACATGATGATCGTCTCCGGCACCGTGACCGAGAAGATGGCGCCGATGGTCAAGAGGCTCTACGAACAGATGGCCGACCCCAAGTGGGTCATAGCCATGGGCTCGTGCGCGACCTGCGGCGGCCCCTATAAGACCTACGCGGTGACCCAGGGGGTCGATCGCATCATTCCGGTCGACGTCTACATTCCGGGCTGCCCGCCGCGGCCGGAGGCGCTGCTCTACGGCCTGATGCAGCTCCAGCGCAAGATCGACGGTGAGACTATCGCCCGTACCCAGGTGTCGTGAGGTTGACGATGAGCGATGACAAAGAAATCACACCGCCAGAGACGCCCGAAACCGAGGATGTATCGCCGGAACAGGCGGCCGGGGAGAAGCAGCCGCTGAGCGACGAGGAGAAGGCGGCCAAGGTCGCCGAGGCCAAGGCCCGCGCCGCTGCAAAAAAGGCTGCCGAGGACGCCGAGCCGAAACCGCCGTGGGAGGAGAAGCCGGCGCCACCGGTCCACGAGGACGCGGCCGATGATCCCGACGCCGCAGCGTTGGAAACCGAGATTCCGGGCAGCGTGATGGCCGCCGACCGATATGCCGGCGACGTGACTCTCAGCGTGCCCGCCGGTCGTATCGTCGAGATCTGCGAGTTCCTCAAGAATGAGCGTGCCTACACCTTTCTCGTCGACCTCACCGCGGTCGACTGGCTCGAACGCGAGGAAGGGCGGTTCGACGTCATCTACTGGATGCACCGCTTCGACGACTCGAACCGTCTCCGTCTGCGCGCGATCGTCGCCGACGAGCAGCCGATCGCCAGCGTTGTCGAGGTCTGGAGGACCGCCAACTGGATGGAGCGCGAGGTCTACGATCTCTTCGGGATTGTTTTCGAAGGACATCCAGGCCTCGAACGCATCCTGACCTGGGAGGGCTTCAACGGCCACCCGCTGCGCAAGGACTTTCCCCTCGAGGGCATCGACACCGGCGCCGCCATCTACCCCGACGTCTACCCGCCCGGAGGCGGCCCGCCGCCCGAGGAGACCGAAGAATCGGAAGGGGGCGCGCCATGAGCGGTCCCGAGCAGTCGCTCTTCGACGTCGAAGAGATGGAGATCAACTTCGGGCCCCAACACCCAGCGACCCACGGCGTGCTGCGGGTCAAGCTGAAGCTCGACGGCGAGAAGATCATGGAGGCCAAACCGATCATCGGCTACCTCCACCGAGGCACTGAGAAGCTCTTCGAAACCATGGATTTCCCACAATGCATTCCACACACCGACCGCATGGACTATGTCGCGGCGGCGACGAATAACCAGGGCTTCTGCGTGACCATGGAGAAGCTCCTCGGCGTCACCATCCCGCCGCGCGCCGCCTACATCCGGATGATCCTCGCCGAGCTCCAGCGGCTGGCCTCGCACCTGGTGTGGCTCGCGACCCACGCGGTTGACATCGGGGCGATTACGCCGTTCTTCTACACCTTTCGCGAGCGCGACGCGATCCTCGACCTCTTCGAGGAGTACTGCGGTGCGCGACTGACCCTCAACACCATGAAGATCGGCGGTGTGCCATACGAGCTGCCCGAGGGCTGGCTCGACCGTTGCTCGGCGCTGGTCGACGGCTTCAATGCCCACATCGACGAGTACGAAAGCCTCCTCACCGAGAACCGGATCTGGAAGAAGCGCACCATCGGCATCGGCGTTGTGTCGGCCGAGGACGCCATCGAGTGGGGTCTCACCGGACCTCCGCTCCGCGGCTCGGGCGTCAAGTGGGATATCCGCAAGATCTTCCCCTACGACCACTATGACGAGATCGATTTCGAGATTCCGATTGGGAAAAACGGCGACACCTACGACCGGTACCGGGTGCGGATCGAGGAGATGCGGCAGTCGGTTCGAATCCTCCGCCAGTGCATCGACCGTCTGCCCGACGGCCCGCACATGGCGAGGGTGCCAAAGGTCCTGCGGACCAAGGAGGAGGGGATGGTCTACGCCTCGGTCGAGGCGCCGAAGGGAGAGCTCGGCTACCTCATCGTCGCGACCGAGAAGGGTACCGCCCCCTACCGCTGCCGGGTGCGTCCGCCGTCGTTCGTCAACCTGCAGGCGCTGCCGGCCATGGTCGAGGGGCACCTCGTCGCCGACCTCGTGGCCATCATCGGCACCCTCGACATCGTCCTCGGGGAGATAGACCGATGAGAGTTCGGAATTCGGAATTCGGAATTCGGAATTGGTGTTCAGAAACGGCTCGACGGCGCGGCGCGGCATTCCGAATTCCGAATTCCGAATTCCGAATTCGACGACCAGCGAATGCGAGGAGTCGGTCATGAACGACCCTCTGATGATTTACATCGGCCTGCCCCTCATCAAGGGCATCGTGATTCTCAGCGTGCTGCTGCTGGTGGTCGCTTATCTGACCTTCGCCGAACGCAAGTTCCTGGGCTACATGCAGGTCCGTCTCGGTCCCAACCGGGTCGGTCCCAAGGGCTGGTTGCAGCCCATCGCCGACGGACTCAAGCTCTTCACCAAGGAAGACCTCATACCCGGCCGGGCTGAGCGCTTCGTGTTCATGCTGGCGCCGATATTGATCTTCGCACCCGCGATCCTGGTGTGGGCGGTGATCCCCTTTGCTGAGCCGTTCACCATCGGCGGGTTCGAGATCCAGCCCTTCCTGGCCGACATCAACATCGCGGTTTTATTTGTTCTTGCGGTGTCGACGATCGGCGTCTACGGCATCATCCTCGGCGGCTGGTCCTCGAACAACAAGTTCTCGCTCATGGGAGGCCTCCGCTCCGCGGCCCAGATGGTCTCCTACGAGGTGCCGATGGGCTTTGCTGTCGTGTCGGTCATCCTGATGGCCGGCACCCTGTCGCTGGTCGGCATCGTCGATGCCCAACGCGACTACGGGCTGTGGTTTATTTTTCCCGGCATCCTCGCCTTCGGTATCTACTTTATCTGCGGGGTCGCCGAAACCAACCGCAACCCCTTCGACCTGCCGGAAGCCGAGGCGGAGCTGGTGGCCGGCTTCCACACCGAGTACTCGGGGATGAAGTTCGCATTCTTCTACCTCGCCGAGTACGCCAACATGTTGGTGGTTTCCTCGCTCGTGGTGATCTTCTTCTTTGGCGGCTGGCTGCGGCCGTTCCCCAATGTTGCGGTCCTGAACTTCCTCGATGTGATCCCGCCGTTCTTCTGGTACGCCGGCAAGGTGCTGGCCTTTATCTTCGTCTACATCTGGTTCCGCGGCACCTTCCCACGCTACCGTTTCGACCAGCTCATGCAGATCGGCTGGAAGTGGCTGCTGCCGCTGTCGCTGGCCAACGTGGTGCTGGTGGCCCTCGGCGTCCTACTCCTGAAGGGATGAGTCAATGAGCTTTGGCGATTTCGTACATCGATTGATCCCGACCGATCTCTTCACCGGGATGGGCGTGACCGGCGGCTACCTCTTCCGCAAGAAGGAGACCATCCAGTACCCGGAGAAGCGGATGACGCCGAAGGATCGCTTCCGCGGAATGTTCGGCTACGACGTCGAACGTTGTATCGACTGCTGCCTGTGCGCCAAGGCCTGTCCCATCGACATCATTTTCATCACCGATCACACCGAGGTCGAGATGGTCGGCGAGAAGAAGAAAAAGAAGAAGATCATCGACCGCTACGACATCGACGTCAAACGGTGCATGTTCTGCGGTCTCTGCGAGGAGGCCTGCCCGACCGAACCCAAATCCATCTGGCTGACCACCCTGACCTACGAGGGGACCGTGTACGAACGCAACGAGGGTCTCTACTTCGACAAAGAGCGGCTGGCGGGATGGGAAGGGCTCAGGGCCTTCCCCGGAGTCGTGCTTCCCATTGACGGTCAGGACCCTGCCTCGCCGATGAAGAAGCTGGAGGTCGCTCCGGCGAGCGGCGACGCAGCGGCTGGAGAAGGAGCGAGCTGATGGAGTACCTGATCGCAAACTTCGGCGCGATCCTCTTCTATCTGGTGGCGGTACTCGCAGTGGCGGGCGCCGTCGGGGTCGTCACCCTGCGCAGTCCGGTGCACGCGGCGCTGGCCCTGCTCGAGACCTTTATCATGGTGGCTGTTCTCTTTGTCCTCCGCCACGCCGAATTCCTGGCTGCGGTCCAGGTGCTGGTCTACGCCGGCGGCATCATGGTGCTCTACCTCTTCGTCATCATGCTCGTGAGGGTCAAGAATCTTCGCCCCGAGGATGCCTTCCTCTCAGGCATCGCGCCGCTGGCGGTATTGGGGGGAGTGCTCCTGGGCGCCCTGCTCGCGCTCGGCATCCTGCTCGGAACCATGGCTGCGGGCGCCGGCGCCGGCGCCCTGACAGCGGTTGGCGAGGAGACGGTGGGCAACACCGAGGCGGTGGGCTGGTTGCTCTACACCAAGTACCTGGTGCCGTTCGAGGTGGTGTCGGTGGTGCTGCTGGTGGCGATGATCGGCGCCATCGTTTTTGGCCGCCGCGACGCCGCACTGACCGGATCCGGGGAGGGGGTGGAACTGTGATCATTACAGCCACCCATTACGTCGCTCTGTCGCTGATCCTGTTCTGCCTCGGGCTGGTCGGGGTGATGGTGCGCCGCAACTTCATCACTGTCCTGATGTCGCTCGAGCTGATGTTCAACGCCGTCAACCTCAACCTGATCGCCTTCTCATACCGGCTCGACGATCTTGCCGGCCAGGTGCTGGCGATCTTCGTGATCACCGTCGCCGCCGCCGAGGTGGCCATCGGCCTCGGTCTGATCATCGCCCTCGTCCGACTCAAGGACACGGTCGCCCTCGATGAGGCCGATGTGATGCGGAGCTAAGGGATGAAATTTTACGACCTGATCTGGTTGGTCCCGATCTTCCCCGTGCTCGGGGCGCTCATCAACGGCCTCGTCTCGAACCGGCTGGGGCTGAAGAAATCGGTCACCAACGTGGTCGCGATCTCGGGCTCCGGGCTCGCGTGGTTGCTGGGCTGGGTCGCGATCGGCCAGTGGGCGTTCGAGCTCGGTACCCACACCACGCACGTCGTCAACCTTTTCAGCTGGATCCAGGGCGGCTCCTTGCGCATCCTCGATGGCACCCTCGCCGAGATCAACATTGCCGCCTCCTTCCAGCTCGACTCGGTGTCGGCGTTGATGGTCTTCTTCGTCACCCTTGTCGGCTTTCTCATCCACGTCTACTCGATCGGTTACATGCACGACGAATCGGACCGGGCCTACGCGCGCTACTTCTCCTATCTCAACCTCTTCATGTTCTCGATGCTGGTGCTGGTCCTCGGCTCCAACCTGGCGGTCATGTTTGTTGGCTGGGAGGGCGTCGGTCTGTGCTCGTACCTGCTCATCGGTTTCTACTTCGAAAAAGACTGGTGCGCGGCCGCGGGCATGAAGGCGTTCATCTTCAACCGAATCGGCGACTGGGGCTTTCTGCTCGCCATCTTCGCTACCTTCATGGTCTTTGGAACCCTCGAGTTCACCCAGATCTTTCCGGTGGCTGCTGAGCACCCGGATCTCTATGCCGGCGCAGCGACCGTCATCGGTCTCCTGCTCTTTGTTGGCGCCATCGGCAAGTCCGCGCAGATTCCGCTCTATGTGTGGCTGCCCGACGCGATGGCCGGCCCGACGCCGGTCTCGGCCCTGATCCACGCCGCGACCATGGTCACCGCCGGCGTCTACATGGTGGTGCGCTGCAACGTCATCTTCCGCCTGAGCCCGACCGCGTTGCTGGTGGTCGCGATTGTCGGCGGCGTGACCGCGATCTTCGCCGCCACCATCGGTCTGGTTCAGAACGACATCAAGAAGGTTCTCGCCTACTCGACGGTGTCCCAGCTCGGCTACATGTTTCTCGGCGCGGGGGTCGGCGCCTTCGTGGCGGCGATCTTCCACGTCCTCACCCACGCCTTCTTCAAGGCCTGCCTCTTCCTCGGCTCGGGGTCGGTGATCCACGCCTGCTCGGGCGAGCAGGACATCCGGAAAATGGGCGGCCTCAAGAAGCACATGCCCACGACCTACTGGACATTCCTCGCCGCCACCTTGGCAATCTCGGGGATCCCGATCTTCGCCGGTTTCTTCTCCAAGGACGAGATCCTGGGCAAGGCATTCGAGGCCGGCGCCGGCGATCTCAACACCTTTGGTTCGACGTATTACGTGCTCTGGTTTCTCGGCCTCGCGGGGGCGGTGCTGACCGCTTTTTACATGTTCCGGCTGGTCTTCGTGACCTTCCACGGCGAGTTCCGCGGCGGTGAGGAGGCCGAGCACCACCTCCACGAGTCGCCGCCGTCGATGACCATGCCGTTGGTTGTGCTCGGTGTTCTCTCCATATTCGGCGGCCTGGTCGGCATTCCCGGCAAGCTCTTCGGCCACCCGGAGTGGAATCTCGTCGAGCGATTCCTCGAGCCGGCCATTCTGCCCATCGGCCACGCGGCGGAGAATGCTGAGCACGTCAGCCATCACGCGGTGAGCCTGGGGCTCGAGTGGGGCCTGGTCATTCTCTCGGTGGCGGTGGCGTTTTTCGGGATCTGGGTGGCCCATCGTTTCTACATGGGCCCGGAAGCGTTCGCGCGGCCGCGGCGGTTGGCCGAGCGCTTCAGCTTCGCTTACCGGTTGCTCCTCAACAAGTATTGGGTCGACGAGATCTACGCCGCGACCGTGATCGCGGGCACCATCAAGCTGTCGCGCTTCCTGTGGGAGTTCGACGCACGGGTGGTGGACGGCGTGGTCAACGGCACCGCGCTGACCACGGTCGGATCGTCGTTCATCTCGGGCATCTTCGATCTCAAGGTGGTGGATGGTGCGGTCAACCTGGTGGCTAAGAGCTACGACGTCGCGAGTCGGGAGTTCCGGCGGCTTCAGGTCGGTTACGCCGAGGGCTATGCGATGGTCATGGTCTTCGGCGCGGCGATCCTCCTCGGTGTTTTCTACCTCGTCAAACTGTAAGTCATAGGGGACGAAGATGGATTTTCAATACGGCTGGCTTCTCAACCTGATCTGCTACTTGCCGCTGGCGGGTGCTCTGTTGATGATGGCGTTCATCAACAAGGAGAACTCGACCGCGATCAAGGCGTGGGCGACCCTGGTGGCGGGTCTGGATTTCGCGATCTCGATCCCGCTCTGGTTTCTCTACAAACCGGGCGGCGCCGAGTTCCAGTTCGCCACCCAGTTCGACTGGATTCCATCGGTCGGCGTGCAGTACCTCTTTGGGGTCGACGGGTTTGCCGTCCTCCTCATCCTGCTCACCACCCTCCTCGGCTTCATTGCGGTCTACAGCTCCTTCACCGCGATCGCCGACCGCCAGAAGGAGTACTACATCTTCCTGCTCCTCCTCCAGACCGGGATGCTGGGCGTCTTCTGTTCGCTAGACTTCATTCTCTTCTACGTCTTCTGGGAAGTCATGCTCGTCCCCATGTACTTCCTGATCGGCGTCTGGGGTGGACCGCGACGGTTGTATGCGGCGATCAAGTTCTTCCTCTACACCCTGGTCGGCTCGGTTCTGATGCTGGTCGGCATTCTGACTCTGTACTTTTACAACGCGGGTGGCCTTGCCGCGATCGGTCTTCAGGGCCTCGGCAACGTCGCGACCTTCTCGATCCCGCATCTCTTTACGATCGCGCCAATGATCCCGGCGAACGTCCAGTTCTGGGTTTTCCTCGCCTTCTTCGTCGGCTTCGCCATCAAGGTGCCGATGTTCCCGTTCCACACCTGGCTGCCGGATGCGCACGTGGAGGCGCCGACCGCGGGCTCTGTAATCCTGGCCGCTGTCCTCCTGAAAATGGGAACCTACGGTTTCATCCGCTTCTCGCTGCCGCTGTTGCCTGACGCGACACTCAAGGCGGTGGGTTGGATCGGGGTGCTATCGATCATCGCCATCGTCTACGGAGCGCTGGTTGCGATGGCGCAGAAGGACATGAAGAAGCTGGTCGCCTACTCGTCGGTCAGCCACATGGGTTTCATCACGCTGGGGATGTTCGCCCTCAACGAGGCCGGGCTCCGCGGCTCGATCCTACAGATGCTCAACCACGGGGTCTCCACCGGCGCGCTCTTCCTCCTCGTCGGGATCGTCTATGAACGGCGCCACAACCGGATGATCGCCGAGTACGGGGGGCTGGCCAAGGTGATGCCGCTGTACGCCACGTTCTTCCTCATCATCACCTTGTCGTCGATCGGTCTGCCGACCTTGAATGGCTTTATCGGCGAGTTTCTGATCCTTATCGGCGCTTACAACCACTCGTGGGTGTGGGCGCTGTTCGCGGCTTCCGGCATCGTGCTCGGGGCGGCATACATGCTGTGGCTGTATCAGCGCGTCTTCTTCGGCGAGCTGACCAACGACAAGAACAAGGATCTCGCCGATCTCAATCGGCGTGAGCAGTGGACCCTGATCCCACTCGTCATCATCGCCTTCTGGATCGGGCTCTATCCGAAGCCGTTCATCGACCGCATGGCGCCGACCGTGGACCGTGTGCTCGAGCGAGTGGCGGCCGCGATGCCCGAGACGGAAACCGCCGCCGGCCGCGTCGCCGAGATCGCAGCGGCGCCCGGGGAGCCAGCCGCCGGAGAGCACGGGGAGTAGGAGATGACGCTCGCGCAGTTCGTGCCTTTTCTGCCTGAGATCTTCCTTGCCGGTGCGGGATTCGTCGTGCTCTTGCTGGGCATCCCGCTGGGCCGGCGCGGTGTCCGGCCGCTGACTCTGATCGGGGTCGGTTCGCTGGCCGTCACCGCGGTGCTGGTGTGGCTGGTGGGACGACCGGTGGATGGGCCGGTGGCGATTCTCGGCGGCATGCTGGTCGTCGACCGGATGGCTGTCTTCTTCCAGCTCTTGATGCTGGCCTCATCGGCCGTGGCCCTGGCGATGGCAGCCGGGTTCCTCGAGCGCTCGCGCTACGGCGGCGGCGAGTATGTGTCGCTGGTGCTCTTTGCCACCCTGGGAACATTGATCATGGCCTCGGGAGGCAACCTGGCGAGCCTCTATGTCGGTCTCGAGCTGATGGCCCTGTCCGTGTACGTGCTGGTCGGCTACTTCAAGCTCGAGGTGAAGTCCAACGAGGGGGCGGTCAAGTACTTCGTCCTCGGCGCCGCCTCATCGGCCATCCTGCTCTATGGTATCTCGTTGATTTACGGCAGCCTCGGCACCCTCGATCTGGCGGAGATCCACGCCTCCCTGGTGGCGGTGCCGAGCGCCAACCCGATGCTGGTGCTGGGAATCATCCTGGTGGGTTTCGGCATGCTCTTCAAGGTGGCGGCGGTACCGTTTCACGTGTGGACGCCCGACGCGTACGAGGGCGCGCCGACGCCGGTGACCGCCTTTATCTCGGTCGCGCCCAAGGCGGCCGCCTTCGCCATGTTCATGCGCCTCTTCCTCGGCGCGTTCGCGCCCGAGGTGGAGTACTGGAGGATGGTGCTGTGGGTGGCTGCGGCCGCCACCATGATCTACGGCAACGTGGCCGCGCTGACCCAGGACAACGTCAAGCGGATGCTCGCCTACTCGTCGATCGCCCATGCCGGCTACGCCCTCATGGGGCTGGTGGCGGCCAACCAGATGGGCGCATGGGCGCTGCTGATGTACATGCTGGTCTATTCCTTCATGAATCTGGGCGCGTTCGGCTTTGTCATTTTGCTCGAGTCCAAGGGTTACGCGGGCGAGGAGATCGTGGATTACGCGGGTCTGGCGCGCCGCCATCCGGGCGCCGCCCTGGGAATGCTGATCTTTATGCTGGCGTTGGCGGGCATCCCGCCGACCGCCGGCTTCATGGGCAAGCTCTACCTCTTCGCCGCAGCGGTGGAGGGTGGCTACGTGGTGCTGACGGTGATCGCGGTGATCATGTCGGCGGTCAGCCTCTATTACTACTTCCGCATCGTCGTCCAGATGTACATGCGCGATGGATCGGAGGAAGGCGTGGTCCCGGCCGAGCTTCTGCACGACCGCTGGACCGAGGCGATGATCGCGGTCTGCGTCGTCATCACGTTGGCGGTCGGCATCTGGCCGGCGCCGGTGGTGGGTTGGGCGAAGAGCGCGATCAGCGCATTCGGTTTGTGAGTCGATAGGGGGGTGTGGGGAGAATGGCACGCCGCACCAAGCAGCTCCGCAGGGCGCGCATTTGGCTCGACGTGTCGATCATCGGCATCCAGTTTCCGGTGGCCATTGCGCTCGGCTACTTCTTTGGTCGCTGGCTTGACGGTCTCTTCGGCACCGACCCCTGGCTGATGATCATCTTCTCACTGTGCGGCATCGCGGCGGGATTTCTTAATCTCTTCCGAATTACCGCCCAGGCGGCCCGCGCCGAAAAGCAGATGGAGGAGCTCGAAGCCAGCGGCGACTCCGAGTCTCGAGGCGATTCGGATGACACGTACGAATGAGGGATTTTCGCCTCGCCGGGTGGTCCGGAATGCGGCCATATTGGTCGTTCTGGGCGCAATCGTCGAACTTGTGCTTTTTCGCACATGGATGGGCGCTTTGAGCTTGACCGCGGCGGGACTGGTGGCTATGATCAATTTTCGTTGGCTGGAGGTGATCGTGCACCGGGTGGTTCAGCCCGGAAAACCGAGGTTCGACGGCTGGACCGTTCTGCGGATTTTCGGTCGCCTGATCCTCTTCGCCGGCATTCTCGCGGCCCTCGTGTTGGTGCCGCGGGTCGATGCGGTTGCGGTGGCGTTTGGGTTCTCGACGTTGGTGGTGGCGCTCGTGATCGAAGGGCTCCGCCGAACGCGAGTCGGAGGAGGTTGATTTGGAGCACCCGGTCTCATTTCTCTATCACCCGGTCAACAAGCTCCTGATGGCCCTGTTTGGGGATTCGAGCGCCCGTTACCAGGAGCTGATGGGGCTCCACGAGACGGGTTACTGGTTGCCGGACCATGTGGTCATGGCGCTTTTGGTAGTTGTGCTGGTGGCGGCGGTTGTCATTCCCACCAGCCGTCGTTTGTCGGTCGAATCGCCGGGGAAGATACAGCAGGTCTTCGAGCTCTTGTTCAAAGGGCTCGAGGAGTTGATCGAGGACGTGGTCGGTCCTGGTTTCGGAAGGCGTTTCCTGCCGTTCATCATGGGGCTCGCGGTTTTCATCTTCGTCGGCAATATCTTTGGTCTCTTCTACTTCGTGCAGCCGCCGACGGCCAACCCCAATACGACCTTTGCGCTGTCGATCACCGCGTTCCTCTACTACAACATCGTCGGCATCAGGAAAAACGGTCTGTTCAGATACTTGAAACATTTTATGGGGCCGGTGATCTTCCTCGCTCCGTTGATGTTTATCATCGAGATCATCTCCCACCTGGCGCGGATCCTGTCGCTGGCGCTGCGGCTCTTTGGCAACATCTTTGGCGAACATACCGCCACCGGCATCTTTTTCGTCATGTTCCCGTTCGTTGTTCCCTGGCCGATGATGGGTCTCGGCATCTTTGGTGCCCTCCTGCAGGCCTTCATCTTCATCATGCTCACGATGGCCTACCTGCAGGGCGCCGTCGGGGCGGAAGAACATTGATTTTTTCGGCAGTAATTCCTTGAGGAGGTGAGTACATGAATCGACGTCTCGCAGTTCTGGCATTAGTTGTGATCGTTCTGGCGATGGCATCGCCCGCGCTGGCCCAGGAGCACGGCGCCGCCGACACCGGAAAGAACGTTTACCAGTACCTCGGCGCTGCCTTTGCGATCGGTCTCGCGGCCGCATTCGGTTCTCTCGGTCAGGGCAAGGGCCTCGCCGCGGCGGTCGAGGCCATCGGTCGCAACCCGGGCGCGGTCGGACCGATCCGGATCACGATGATCATCGGTTTGGCGCTTATTGAGTCGCTGGTCATCTACGCACTGATCATCGCCTTCCTGATCCTCGCCTGATCTCTGTTTGACTCGTTCGTGAGGGGCCTTCGGGCCCCTTTTCTCATTTTTGATGACCAAGTCTCAATCTCTTTCTAGTGTTTCTATTATGAAACATTTTGTTATTTTCCTCCGTATCACATTGATGCTTGACAGAGATGTTTCATTCCTGTAGCATTTCGAATCTGGAGGACACCGTGACCAAACCGGCTGAACCAAGAATGTGGGATTTCACCACCGGAAACCTGCCGTACCGTGAGCAGCTTTATAAGAGCGCGCTGCGGATGACACGGTCGGTAGAGGATGCCGAGGATCTCATCCAGGAGACCTACCTCAAGGCCTATAAGTACTACGCGCGTTTCACCGAGGGCACCAACTTCAAGGCCTGGCTCTTCAAAATCATGAAGAACACCTTTATCAACTCCTATCGCAAGAAGAAGCTGCAGCCACCGAAGGTCGACTTCGAAGAGATCCAGGAAGGTCTCGAAGAAACCTTGATGGATCGGGCCCATGCCTCGCTGGCCGATCCCGAGAGCTGGTTGATGTCGGTCGAGATGGACTACGAGATACGAGAAGCGCTCCTCGGCCTTCCGCACGACTACAAGATGGTGGTTCTGCTTGCCGACCTCGCGGGCTTCGCCTACAAAGAGATTGCCGAAATCCTCGCCGTCCCGGTGGGCACGGTGATGTCGCGCCTCTATCGCGGCCGCCGTATGCTCGAAAAGGCCCTGCTGAGCTTCGGCACTCGCTACAACTATGTCAGCGCGCCTCCCGAGAGATTGCGCGACACCATGATCGATGTTTCAGAGTTTTTCCCAATATCGGGTGCGGCCAACTGAGGGCCGCGACCGGTACCTCCCCTCCAACGGCCGGAAAGGAACCTCCTTCCTCCTTTCCGGCTATTTTTTTGTCCGCCGTCGATCACTACGCGGAAGGCAGAGGGCAGATCGTTCGTTGCAGTGATCGACGGCGGACAAAAAAATAGAAAAGAGGGAATGATGAAGCAGGTTTGGATTCCGCGAATTGGTGAACCTGAGGTCTTGGAGCTGAGAGAAGCGCCGGATCCTGAGCCCCGGGGCGGCGAGGTACGGGTTCGGGTCGAAGCTTCCGGCATCAATTTTGCCGACATTCTTGCCCGCATGGGGCTCTATCCCGATGCGCCGAAGCTGCCCGCGGTCGTGGGCTACGAGGTGGCGGGGGTGGTGGACGGGGTGGGCAAGGGCGTCGAGGACATCCGCGATGGCGACCGTGTCGTCGGTATGACCCGCTTCGGCGGGTACTCGGATGTGGTGTGCGTCCCGCACATGGCGGTGCGAGTGATCCCTGCGGACCTCGGCTTCGAGGACGCGGCCTCGATCCCCGTCAACTACCTCACCGCGTGGTTGATGCTGGTGCGTTTGGGCAACCTGCGCGCCGGCGAACGGGTGTTGGTCCACGCCTGCGCGGGCGGGGTCGGTCTCGCCGCGGTCCAGATCTGCCGCCACTTCGGGGCCGAGGTCATCGGCACCGCCTCCGGGCCCAAGCACGAACGGCTACGCGAGATGGGCGTCTCGGCGTGCATCGACTACCGCACCCAGGACTTCGAAGAGGAGGTGGGGATTCTCACCGAGAGTCGGGGCGTCGACATCGCGTTGGACGCCGTCGGCGGCGCCTCCTTCGCCAAGAGCTATCGTTGTCTCGCGTCCCTCGGCCGGCTCTTCGTCTTCGGCGCCTCAAGCCTGGCCCCCGGCACCAAGCGGAGCATTCCCGCGGCCGTGACCGGTTTCCTGCGGATGCCATCCTTCAAACCGATTCGTCTGATGAACGGGAACAAAGGGGTCTTCGGGGTCAACCTCGGCCACCTGTGGGACCGCGGCGAGGAGATGGCCGCCATGCTGTCAGAACTCCTCGAGCTTTTCGCCGACGGCACCTTCAAGCCGATGGTTGATCGCAGCTTCCCGTTCGCCGACGCCGCCGACGCCCACCGCTACATTCAGGAGCGCAAAAACTTCGGAAAGGTAGTGCTTATTCCGTAGGACGCAGGTCGGCGAAATCGTTAGAACGTTAAACGTTAAACGTTAAAACGTTGTCCTCAGTACGGCATGCTGACCGACGAGCCGATGATTACCAGCGCGGGCCGTAGCCGCCGTAGCCGCCGTAGCCGCCATAGCCGCCCCATCCGTAGCCCCATCCGGGCCCGTAACCTCCGTAACCGTGGCCGACGTAGACCGTGGACGTGCCGGTGTAGCCATCCGAGCTGCACGCGGTCAAGGTGAGGGCGAGAACCATCGCCAGCAGAACGCCGAGGATCAGTTTGGTTTTCGATTTCGTTTTCATTCTTTCTCCTCCTTGGCGCTGCCGATCTCGTGGACGAAAAGAACCGACCCGGCGGGGTCAGCGATCAAGGCTACCGCGCCGCGTACGGGGTTGTCCTCTGACGCGAAGATCACCCGGCCACCGAGCTCGCGGACCCGGGCCATGGTATTTGCGAGGTTCTCGACGCCGACGTAGGCCGCCCATCCGGGCTCGACATTCTCGAGTTCGAGCGGGATTTTCACCAGCCCGGCGCGGATCTCCTCCCCGAATTTGAAGACGCGGTACTTCTCGCCATTTCGCTCGACCTTGGATTGCTGGTAGCCGATCACCTTGGCGTAGAAACCTGCCGCCGCATCGACGTTTCGTGTCCACAGCTCGGCCCACACCCAGGAGCCGGGCCCGGTCGTACCGCCGATGGGTTTCGAGCCTTCCTCAATGAGCATGACCGGCGCTCCCTGTGGATCGGCGATGACAGCGAAGCGGCCATAGCCTTCGACGATTGTCACCGGCTCGCGAACCTCGGCCCCCAACCGGCTCGCCGCATTCACCGCCTTGTCCAGGTCGGCGACGGCTATCCCGACCACCCAGAACGACTCGTTGACCTCGGGGTCGGCGCCGTCGATTTTACTCACGCTGGCAATTAGCCGGCCTTGGTGGTGGATCGCATAGCTGTCTTCTCTGACTTTCTCCACGTCCCAGCCGAAGAGCGCGCCGTAGAACGCGGCCGCCGTCACGGCATTCTCGGTCAGAAGATCCGAACCCAAGAATCTTCCCGGCCCGGTCGTGCCTCCGGCGCCCTCTGAAATCGAAATCATGGTCAATGGCAGACAGACCATCGCTACGATTGCGATAATCCTCCTAATTTCCGGCACTGTCACTCGTTTCATTCGCCTACTCCTCTCACTGCATCGGTGAATTGTGTGGTCAGTCTATCAAACCGGCTGCTCCGGACTCCTGAGCAGGTGGGTTGGAGTCAGCAGCCCGCCGGAGATCACAAGCTTGACACCCTCCTCGACCGTGATGTCGAGCACCGTCAGATCTTTCTGTTTGGCGACCACCAGGTAGCCGGAGGTGGGATTCGGGGTGGTGGGCACGAAGACGAGCGCCGAGGGCGCCTCGGAGAAGGCAGTCGGAGTGCGGAAGTCGCGGGTGACGAACCCCAGCGAACGCACGTTCTGATTGGGAAACGGCAGCAGCACCACCCGCTGGAACTCGGCGGTCTCGTGGATCTGGATAGCCTCGGTGATCTGCCGCGCCCCCTGGTAGATCGGGCTCAGCAGCGGTATGCCGGAGAGGAGCTTTTCAAAGAAGTGGAGCAGACGCCCGCCGAGAACGTTGGTCGCCAAGACTCCTAGCACGAGGAGAGTGAGCAGCGAAAGGACCAGACCCACCCCGATCAATTGCTCGCCGACCAGCCGCTCCGAGATCGGCCGGAACCAGCGGTCGAGGAGCCCGAAGAAGAAGCGCGCGAAGAAGACCGTGACCACCAACGGGAACGCGACCATGAAGCCGACCAGCAGCCGGGTACGGATCCAGCGGCCGATTCCGCGCCGGTTCTCCTTCTGCCGGGTGAGGTCGCCGAGGCGCCGGAAGAAGCCGCTCTCCTGGGTCGGGTCGTAGCGAGTCATGACCGGCCATTGTAACCCGATTAACTGACCCGTCTCGATTTGGCGTGTCGGGCCATGCGCGATATGATGTGCGGCTGGAGGCTTGATGAGCACAGGATCGTTGATGATCATCGGTGGCCAATGGGGCGACGAGGGCAAGGGCAAGGTCGTAGATCTACTCTCGGCCGGGTTTGCCGCCGTTGTCCGCTACAACGGAGGCAACAACGCCGGTCACACCGTGCGCTTTGCCGACCGACGCTTTGCGCTCCACCTGGTGCCGTCGGGCATCATCCACGGCGGCGTGAGGTGCTATCTCGCCTCGGGCATGGTGGTGGATCCGACCGGGCTCGTCGCCGAGATGAATACCCTCGAGGAGGAGGGGGTTGCCACCGACGGGCGCATTGCGCTTTCGCCGCGGGCCACCCTCATCCTGCCGACCCATCGCGCGCTCGACAGCGCCCGCGAAGGGAGGCTTGGCGCCGGCAAGATCGGCACCACCGGCCGCGGCATCGGACCTGCCTACCAGGATCGCGCTCAGCGCCGCGCCCTCCGCGCTCAGGCGCTGGCCGAACCGGGGCGGCTGCGCGAGCGGGCGATAGCATTGATGGAGCAGCACAACCATGAGCTCGAAAAGCTCTTCGATGCCCCGGCCGTCGATCTCGACCAGGCAATGACCGAGATTGAAGACGCGGCCGTCCGGTTGGCGCCACTGATCGGCGAGGTCGGTCCGGCCCTGCGCCGCCATCGCGCGATGGGTGAGGGGGTTCTCTTCGAGGGCGCCCAGGGCGTCATGCTCGACCTCGCCTGGGGCACCTATCCATACGTGACCTCGTCGTCATGTCTGCCCGGCTTCGCGGCCGCTTCATGCGGAATCGGACCCAAACTGCTCGGTCCGGTGGTTGGGGTCATGAAGGCCTACGCGACCCGGGTCGGCAGCGGTCCCTTCCCGTCCGAGCTCGAAGACGCGACGGGCGAACGCATGCGCGAGCGCGGCGCCGAGTTCGGCACCACCACCGGCCGCCCGCGGCGCTGCGGCTGGTTCGACGCTGTTGCCGCACGCTACGCGGTCGAGGTCGCCGGCATCGACGCGGTCGCGGTGACCAAGCTCGACATCCTCGACGGCTTCGAGACCATCAAGGTCGTGACCGGATACCGTCTACCGGACGGCAGCACCATCGACACCTTCCCCGCCGACGCCGAGGTCGCCGAGACCCTCGAGCCCCTGCACGAAGAGCTGCCGGGCTGGTCGACGCCGACCGAGGGCGTGGTTGACGAGGACGACCTGCCGCTGGAAGCAAAAATCTATCTCGAATTCCTCGAAGAAAGGCTAGGCGTGCCGGCGGTCATCGTCTCCACCGGCCCGCGCCGCGAGGAGACCCTTGTCCGAGGTCAGTCGGAGTTCGCACAACACCTGCGGTCGATCATCGCAGGGTGACCGGCGCACAAAGCTTGTCTTTCACTCCGGTTGGGACTATTTTATTCTTCCTGACGTGGGCCGTTAGCTCAGTTGGTAGAGCATCGGACTTTTAATCCGGTGGTCCCGGGTTCGAGTCCCGGGCGGCCCACCAATTTTTGTTC
>Ga0209013_10001572_pt1 | contig 20991 bp, 16 predicted proteins | sample Cruoilmetagenom2_FD_187291 | JGI IMG/M metagenome (GOLD analysis project Ga0209013, IMG submission 187291) | Oil polluted marine microbial communities from Coal Oil Point, Santa Barbara, California, USA - Sample 2 (SPAdes) (version 2) | ecosystem: Environmental > Aquatic > Marine > Oil seeps ...
AAAAGAAGATATCACAAGTTTTGCAAAGACAAATGCAAGTGTTGCTAAAGAACTTGTTAAAGGAAAGACGGAATTACTAGATTTGAAACTTGAGGACATTAAAAATGGTAGTGGCGATTTAATAATGCTTGATGGCAAAAAGGTCGGTGCCTATAAGGATGATCAAGGCAAAGTGTATTTGGTAAAACCGGCGTGCACTCATATGGGTTGTAATGTCTCCTTTAATAATGCAGAAAGCTCATGGGATTGCCCATGTCATGGTTCTAGATTTAGTTATAAGGGAGACGTACTAGAGGGACCTGCATTTGAACCATTAGAAAAAGTTGAAAATCCTGGAAATTGAAATATGCATTTCCAAATAGTTTAATCACAGAGGAGTTACTCAAATATAAATTGGGTAACTCCTTTACTATTGTTTTTTATCGATATATCGATTAGAATTATCGATATAGTTAAAGGAGTTGGTTTACATGAAAAGACGTAGAGGATTTATCCAAATGGCTATCTTGCATTTATTGGAAGAGGCGCCGATGCATGGCTATCAAATCATGAAGGAATTAGAAAATAGATCAGGAGGAAACTATTCTGCAAGTGCTGGAACAGTTTACCCGGCACTTCAAGAGTTGCTAGAGAAGGGTCTGATAGAACTAGAACCTTCATCCGATAAAAAAACTTATATCATTCTGGAAATGGGAAAGATTCGATTGAAGGAGTTTGGAAACCGTAAAGAAGGATTATTCTGGAGTAATTGGGAGGCCCGTTGGATCTGGCAAAACTCGGAAGAAGCTATTCAACTAAAAGAGCAAATAGATACGTGGGAGGATGAGCTGAGAAAGGCGATAAAGCAAACCCGAGTCACTCCTGAAAAATCTCCTAAACTTATTGCATTTATGAAAGAAATAACCGAACGATTACAGACAGAGAACTATTAGGGAGTGTGACTTTATGAAATCCTTTAGGAAACTACTTCCTTATGTTAAACCTTATATGCTTTTTGCTATTTTAGCACCAATGTTTATGTGTATTGAAGTCGCAATGGATTTACTATCGCCGACAATTATGCAACATATTATTGATACTGGTATTGCCAATAATGATACAGCTTATGTCATAAAACTTGGTATTCTAATGCTTGTGACCGCAGTTATTGGGTTGATAGGTGGAGTAGGGTGCACAATATATAGTACTAGAGCGGCTGTAAATTTTGCTGCTGATATTCGTAAAGATGTATTCAAAATGACCGAACGGTTTTCAAGTGAAAATATGGACAATATTGGTGTAGGTAAATTAATAACGATTGTAACCAATGACATTACTGCTGTTCAGCAGGCGCTGATGATGACGCTTCGAGTGTTTGTAAGAGGACCGCTATTGTTTATAGGAGCAGTTGCAATTGTTTGGTTTACAGCAAGAGAGTTATTTCCAGTATTATTGGCCGTAATTCCTATATTAATGATTTTAATTTACTTTTTCTCATATAAAACAGGGAAATTATTTGCGAAAGTACAAAAGGCTATGGATAAAGTAAATACAAAACTTCAAGAAACGTTCGCAGGGATACGTGTGATTAAAGCATTTGATAGACAAAATTATGAGATAGAAGCTTTCAAACATGTGAACGATGGATTAACGAAACGTACTATGGCAGCAGAACAAGTAATTCTTACGCTTATGCCAGTTATGCTATTCATCGTTAATATTGGAGTAGTCGTGGGAATGTGGATGGGTGCCATAAAAGTAAATGAAGGTGCACTGCAGGTTGGTGTTATTTTAGCATTCACCAACTATTTAACAATTATCATGAACGGGTTGGTCTCGAGTAGTCATGTATTAATGCAAATTACGAGGTCGTTTACTTCAGCGGGTCGAATTCAACAAGTGTTGGAAACAAAAATTGATATAACTGATTCTGTAGACCCTTTATCAAATGACGAGATCAAGGGAGAAGTTGAGTTTAAATCAGTTTATTTTAGTTATAGTAAAAATGGAGAATATGTATTAAAGGATATTTCATTTCATGTGAAAAGTGGAGATACGATTGGAATTATTGGACCAACAGGAAGCGGGAAATCCACGCTTATTAAGCTCCTTCCTCGATTGTATGATCCAGATTTAGGTGAAGTATTGATCAATGGAATAAATATAAAAGAGTATTCTATTAAGAAGTTAAGGGAGTTAATTGGTTTTGTGCCCCAAAAGGCTACATTATTTGCAGGATCCATAGAGGACAATATTCGCTTCGGAAAAGAAGAAGCAACTTTAGAGGACATGGAAAAAGCGGCTAACTCAGCGGCTGCAAGTGAGTTTATAGACAAATTAGATGGTCAATTTACACATGAGCTTACACAGGGAGCTACCAATCTATCGGGTGGACAAAAGCAACGATTATCGATGACTCGCGCATTTATCCGTCAACCCCAAATATTAGTTTTAGATGATTCGACTTCTGCGATAGATGCATTATCGGAAGTGCAAGTACAGCAAGCACTTACACATGATTTATCTGATACAACTGTATTTATCGTATCATCTAAAGTCTCTTCCATTATAAATGCTAACCGGATTCTAGTAATGGAAGATGGAATAATTGTAGCAAGTGGTACACATGATGAGTTGATTGATAAGAACGATGTTTATCGTAGCATTTATGCGACGCAAAGTGGAAAGGGGGGCCTTTCTTATGAGTAAAAATTCCGCTCCACCAGTATCTAATGCAATAGGACGTGCAAGAGGTCCAAGGGGATTTGGAGGACCAGTAGAGAAAGCAAAGGATAAAAAAGAGACGATTAAACGAATATGGAGATACATGGAGAAACAAAAAATTGCTATTGTAGTATCGATTATATTAGTGATTATTTCTACTCTATTAAACTTGTTAGTTCCTTATATTATTAAAGTCACCATTGATGAATATATAATTCCAAAGGATATGGACGGAACGCTACGTTTCTTAGTGATCTTAGCAATTGTGTACACAGCTGCTGCTGCTTTTACTTGGCTACAGAACTTTTTAATGGTTCAAGTGTCCTTGAAAACTATCCGTTCATTGCGCCAGGATTTATATGAAAAGTTTCAAACTTTGTCGCTACGATTTTTTGATAAACGTACGCATGGAGACCTTATGAGCCGTGTAACGAATGATATTGAAAGTTTAAATAACGCATTAAGTCAAAGTGTAATTCAAATTATTTCTACAGTCATGATGGTGACAGGTGTAACGATAGCGATGTTTATTCTCAACTGGGTATTGGCTATAGTTTCACTGTTAGTAGTGCCATTAGTTATTTTCACAACGAAAAAGATAATCAGCTATAGTAGTAGTAACTTCATCAAAAGACAACGTGATTTAGGTGAGCTTAATGGCTTTGTAGAAGAAGCTATATCTGGAAATGAAGTAATTACCCTTTTTGGTCAAGAAGAAAAGAACATCAATAAGTTTTCGGTTGTAAATGAACGACTTCGTAGTTCGGCAACTGCCGCTGACACTGTATCGGGATTTTTAGGACCTATCAACAACTTTATCAACAATCTGGGCCTGGCATTAATAATTGGAGTTGGGGCTTTGCTGACCGTACATGAAATGGCAACAGTCGGAATAATTGCAGCTTTTGTTAACTATTCAAGACAATTCTTCCGTCCTATTAATCAGTTATCCACATTATTGAATACCTTTCAGTCAGCCATAGCAGGAGCAGAGCGAGTATTTGAAATAATGGATGAAACTCCCGATCTTCTAGATAAGGAAAACGCACTTGCAATAGATAATTTAAAAGGGGACGTTACATTTAACCATGTCCATTTTTCATATGAAAGAGGAAAACCAATCCTGAAGAATATTAGTTTCGAGGCAAAAGCAGGTGAAAAAATTGCTTTAGTAGGTCCAACAGGATCGGGTAAAACTACGATTATTAACTTGCTCATGCGTTTCTATGAATTAGATTCTGGAAATATAAAAATTGATGGAAGATCCATCAGTGATTATCAAATAAGCAGGCTTCGAGAAAAAATTGGGATTGTTTTACAAGATACTTTTTTATTTTCGGGCTCCATTTTGGAGAACATTCGATATGGAAGACTAGAAGCAACAGATGATGAAGTAATAGAAGCGGCAAAATTAGCATCTGCTCATCGGTTTATAAAGCATTTACCAGATAGGTATAATACACAAATTACGGGGAATGGATCTAACCTAAGTATAGGGCAGCGACAGTTGTTAGCAATTGCTCGTGCCATTTTGGCCGATTCTGATATATTGATATTAGATGAAGCAACTTCAAGTATTGATACAAAAACAGAGATAGATATTCAAAAAGGACTCAATAGACTTTCAGAAGGACGCACCAGTTTTGTCATAGCCCATCGTTTAAAAACGATTGAAAATGCGGATCGAATACTAGTCATTCATCAAGGTGAATTGATCGAGATTGGCACACATAAGGAATTACTGAAACAAAAAGGTTTTTACTACGAACTATATGAAAGTCAGTTTAATATTTAAATTCTAAGAAGAGAGGCTGGGACAAAAGGAGAAATTTCATTGGATTAGGAGAAACCCTTATTAAGAAACGGATATTTTATAAAATTGATTGGAATGGAGGGGCGACTCCTACGGGAATAGCGTGACGCCTGAGACTACAGGCTCAGTCCGCGCCCGTGGAAAGCGTACCCGGAATGGAAATAAATTTTGTGCACAGAGGAAAATGCTGTTTTGGGTTTCTGTCCCAGTCTCATTTCATTTAGGAAAGCAAGAACAAAAATAGTCGTTTAAAGGTATTTTTACAACACTACATTCACACATGAAATATATAGCAATCTATGTGCTCACATTATAAAGTTATAAGTAAGAGGTGAGCATAATGTATAAAATTTTTTCAGTTAAATTATTGTTTGAACATATTTCGTTATCCGATACAATCTCTAGCAAAATTTATGAAGAAACCATTAATATCATACGTGCTGCAAAAATAGAGGATATTGATAGATTGGTTAAGGCACATTATAAAGATGTCATTTACAAGAACATCTTTGGCGAAGATACGACGATAAGACTCGTAATGATTCTTGACGTTTTTGAACTAGTGGATAATATTGAAGAGTCTTTGGAGTTTGTAGAAGTATATAGTCAGCATATTATTGCAGATGAAGAAGTGACAGTTGAATAGGAGTTACTAAAGTAAAAAAAACGAGTCCATCTATTAAGGAGGACTCGTTTTTTTGATGAAAAAAATCTTTTTTACAGGTAAATAATTTCTAATGATAAAAAGGTATATTAACAATAAATATTGACAGAGATTACCCTCTTAATTAGCCACTTCATTATAAAGTGTTAGATTGGTATTACTTGGTGAGATATCTTCTTGTGTTTCTTTCCCCAAGTTGGTTTGTAGGTTGCTCTTTAATTGTTCTAATGAGTCTTCGTTTGGTATAAAGTACCACAACCCTTTTCCTTCTGTTTTACTGTAGATTCTTTCATCGCGACCTTCTAGTGTTAATTGATCGATAGGGGAATCCTTCATTTGTTGAAATAGCTGCACAAAGCTCCAATAATCTGAAGTTGAAATATTTGTTTTTACGTTTTCGCCAACATTTTTTATCAAATCATCTAGTTTAGCTACACTGCTAAAACGTGTGGATTCGTTTAGTATTTCTCGAATCACTTGTTTTTGACGTTTATTGCGACCTATATCACCTTCTGGATCTTTTTTACGCATTCGAACATAGGCAAGAGCCTCGTTTCCCTTTAATAACATAGGTCCTTCGGTGTAAGTTTTCCATTTAAATGTATCCGCCATTTGAATATCAACTGTAAACGGCACATCTACTTCAATCCCGCCAAGTGTATCAACTATGTCTTCGAAACCCTGAAAATTTGTAGAAACATAATAATCGATTGGAATTTCTAACAGCTTTTCAAGCGAATTTATCGTATAGTTTATCCCACCATGTGAATAGGCGTGATTCACTTTGTCTTCTCTTTCTAATTCCTCCACATAAACCCTAGTATCTCGAGGGATATTCACCATTGAAATTTTACCTGATTTAGGATGGATGGTGGCTAATAGGAGCATGTCAGAGCGGCCGTATGTTTCCTCTTTCTTATCGTCAACACCAGCTACTAATAGACTAAAAGGTGTTATTTTAAGCGAAGGTTTATCGATCTGTCCTTCCTCATCGCGTATTAAAGGCTCATACATTTTGGTTGTTGCTTTCTTCGTTTCCAAAGATAGATTTACAGCAAAAGTAATAACACCTACCAAAAGTAGTGCAGAAATAATAAGAACGGTATATTTTAAGTTCTTTTTTTTCTTTCCAATTCTTTTAGAGTTACGTGTAGACATAGGTCCTCCTCTTTATTTGGATACTTATGTAGTACTGGTATAAAACAAAAATAGTAATAAAAAAGCACAAAATTCTAAATCGAATCTTGTACCTTAGTTTTTCAATCAATTAAACAAACTCGCCAATAGATGTAATTTTTGGTTTGTCGTCCTCTGCAGAATGGGTTGAACCTAGAACTGGAAATATGACTAAAACGAAACAAAGTAGAACACCAAATACAACTTTTTTCATGACAATTCCTCCCAACTAGATACTTTTGATTGCTTTAAATGATAGTGAAATCCTAATTCATAGTAAATGGCCGCTTGCTTATATTGTTTAGTTTCAGCTAATCGTTTAGCTAAGACGTGGCAATAAATCATACAATGCTTATAATCTCGCTTTCCTTCAAAATAGTCCAAGCTTTTCTTAAATATAGGTATAAGCGCTTGGTTTTCCAGTAATATCGCTCCATATACGGAAAAATGATTGTTATAAAGATCTTTCTTACTCTCCCCAATATTCTTGACAGTTTGAAATCCTTTCTCCAACCATACTAATGCATTCTGTAAATCACTATTTTTATGATATTCCTTAAGTATAGTTAAAATAGTAACAATTTTATCATCTGGATTATGTTTGGAATCTAGAGCATTAAAAAAATGTTGTAAAGCTAGTTCAGATTGCTTCTGTAAAGAGTAGCAGGAGCCCAGGTTATGTTCGATCATCCCATTAAACTCACATGATTCTATCTTCAAATTAATATCTTTAGCCCTCTCAAAAGTAGTGAGTGCTTCTTTTAGAACACCTGAGTTCTTTTGCGCGATACCTAGGATGATTAAACACTCGATGGATCGTTCGATTAATATTTCTTGATTGAAATAAGAAATTGCTTCTTTTACATAGTCAATAGCTAGTATGTAACGAGACTCGGATAATAGAGATAATCCAGATATGTAATATAACTCAGCCATCTCCCAGTCTTCCATACGATAGCCTTTGATTAATTGAAAAACTTCCTTAAAGAATTGAGAAGCATGACTGAACTGATTATCTTGGTACGCGATAATACCTTGAATGGTGTGTAGATAATATAATTGTTCTATCGTCATTTCCTTTTTAAAGTCTACTAAGATATTTATGCTTTTTTGTATCTCCAATTCCTCAGGCAACATAAGCATCAACCGAGCTTCCAATAATAGCAGTGTAAGTCGATCAGCTTCTAGGGGATGTTCTTCAATATGAAGATGAATTTCAAGTAGAAGCTGTTTAGCCAATGCTTTATCTCTGGAGTTTAGAACTTGCTTAAACCGCAGTTTAAACTGAATAGAATTCTCTTCATCGGGACTATTGACTAAGGTATCTACTGGAATATTTAATCGCATAAGAATATGGTGCTTTATATCTTCGCTTGGAATGACTAAGCCATTTTCAATTCTGCTTAAGTAAGAAGGGACGCAAATACCAGAAGCTAAAGCCTCTTGCTTAATACTCTGTCTCTGGCGCTCTAACTTAATCAATTGCCCCAGGTTCATAAAACCCACACCCTTCTACATCGATAAAAGGAAATCACATCCAATTATAAATAAGATACCATACTTTAGACTTAAATACATGGAAAATTTAAAATATGAAAGAAGTTATGAAAAGACGGAGAAAAACCCTATATTTTAATCCAACTTTCATGACTTACTAAAGTGAATAGTTCAATACTAACGAATTACGTGGGCTGAAAAAGATGGTATATGCGAACTAATAAAAAGTCCTAAAAATGTAATTTTCTTTCTCTCGAACTGTGTGAATCAATTGAAAAGTTCCATACAGAAAAAGGGCTGCAAATAATTCCTAAAAATTCAACCAGTTGATGTAAGAGAGTTGGATGCTAGATTTAACAAAAGAAGGATCGGATAGCGACTTTGTCACTTTCAAATCCTTCTTTTGTTATTTTATTATTACAGTCCGATTAAGATAAACCTTGCCCATGGGTAAATTCTCGATATAAATTGTGTTGAACAAGCAATTCTTCATGTGTACCGCTACCTGTTATTTTGCCTTGCTCCAAGAAGAATATTTGGTCAGCGTGGATAATGGTTGCAAGCCTATGTGCAATGATAAGGGTAGTTCTTCCCTTCATTAGCCTTTCGAGCGCTTCCTGCACCAAAGTTTCCGAACCGCTATCTAGGTTAGAGGTGGCTTCATCTAATAATAATATCTTTGGATTATGCAAGAGTGCCCGCGCAATTGCAATACGTTGTCGCTGACCTCCAGAAAGCTTAATGCCTCTTTCTCCGACAAGAGTATCATACTTTTCAGGTAGACTATCGATGAAGGCAGCAGCATTTGCTGCTTCAGCTGCCGCTATGATTGTCTCCATTGGAGGATTGTTAGACATGCCATATGTGATATTCGATAAAATAGTGCCACTCATTAATGGACTTTCCTGAGAAACATATCCAATTTTAGAGCGCCAGGCATGTAACGATAGGCTTGTGATAGGGGAACCGTCAAATAAGATAGTTCCAGAATCGGGTTCATAAAACCGTTCGATTAAGGAGAAAATAGTGGTTTTTCCTCCGCCACTAGGCCCTACAAAAGCAGTAACGGTACCAGGATGAGCTATTAAGGAAATACCATTTATTATTTTCTTCTCAGGACCATAAGAAAAATGTACGTCTTCAAATGTTATAACGCCATCTTTTAGAGGTTTTGATGCTTCTAGTTCTACAGCTTCACTATCCATATAGAATATTTCTTGAATTCGTTCTGTTGCGCCAACTGCTTTTTGGAAAGATGTAAAAAACGTAGCCATCTGTGCAAAAGGGACAATAATATTCACTAAGTAAAAGATAATTGCAACAAGTTCACCAGCTGACAATACTCCCTGAGATACTTGTAAACCGCCGTAACCTAAAATGACTACTAAAATGGCCATCATTATGAGTGTCATAAAAGGGGAGATGAAAGCTTGTATTTTCGCTTCTTTCAAGCCAAATCGGTATAAATTTTGAATGGCTTCATTTCCACTTGCAGTTTCTGTTTTCTCAGCTCGGTAAGATTTGACTAAACGAATTTCCGATAAAACTCGTCCTAGAAGTCCTGAAAAAGAAGCCATTTCTTTTTGAGTAGATTTTGATACTTTATGCATCATGGAGCCCAGTGGCATCATGATTGCTACGCTCAGTGGAACACTAACAAGCATGATCAATGTCATTTTCCAATCGATAAAAAATAGAATAATAACCGACCCAATAATGGTTATAATTCCAGATACAAAATTCACTAAATGATCTGTAATAAGAGATTTTAGAGTGGTCGTATCCTGTGTAATCCGACTCATCGTTTCTCCGCTTTCATTTTGATCATAGTAGGGAACAGGGAGATGGAGTACTTTGCTCCAAAGTTTTTTACGAAGGTCTGCTACAATAAATTCCCCGATATAAGATAGCAGATAAAATGAGAAACCTCCAGAAACTGCCTGTAAAAGAAATACAACGAGTAATATTCCAATCATTTTCCAATTGAAGGCAGTGGTAGTTAGCGTATCAACTAAATCTCTTGTGACAAGTGGTACGATAAGTCCAATAATAGTGCTCAACAGGGATAGAACAATTGCTATAATTGTTATCTTAACAGGCCATTTGAGACTTTTGAGTAATTGAAAAAAACCTTTAGTAGATGTTTGCATAGAAAGCTCCTATTTCTTTTAATAGATTATCTCTATTGTAATCGATGGACTGGTAAAGTAGCGAATGAAAGGAATAGAGGGGGAAAGAAATCCTTTCCCAAAAAACATTCGTGCGGAATGAAATCTGCACGAATGTTTTAAGTAGATATAGTTTTTGTCCCTGTCTGTGCACTTTTTTGTAAATCCAACACAAGGGGATCGGAGCTTTCTAATAAGCTTTCTTGTTTTTGTTGGAGGTCGATGCGCATTTTTTCTGTTTCTAGTAAAAAGTTGTTATATTTAAGTTTTTCTAATTCAATTTCATCTTTTACAATTATTAATTTAACTTTTTGCGATTTTCGTAGATGTGTTGTCCATATTGCCGTAAGCGGTATTGAAAAAACCATGACTACTGCAATCAGTCCTATGAAATCTTCCATTTCTATCCCTCCAAAGCTTTTATATAAGTATACACGATTTTTCACATAAATAGTTTCAAAAGTCAGATAAAAATGCGGATAAAAAAAGTAGAGAAAGTTAATATCTATTTTCTCTACCCTAGTCCATTTATAAATCTTATTTATTTAAATATGCCCAAGCATACTGTGCGTATAGTTCAGCGCCAGTAGAAAGTGCATCCTCATCTATATTAAAGTTACCATGATGATGAGCCCACTCTGTATCCTTTTCGGAATTTCCACTACCAACAAATGCAAAGCTACCAGGAGCTTTTGTTAGGAATGCAGAGAAATCCTCTCCACCCATTGTAGGCTTCTCATTGTAAACTACGTCTGGACCAAATGCAGCCGTCGCTACCTGTTGGACAAGATTAGCGCTTTCTTCGTCATTATCTACAGCGTCTGTGCCTCTAGTATATTGGACTTCAGCAGTTGCTCCGTAAATTGCTGCAACACTTTCCGCATACTGGATAATAGATTTTTCAATATGATCGCGGGTAGCAGGGTGGAAGGTACGGACAGTTCCCTCTATCTCTGCATTTTCCGCAATTACATTAAATCGAGTACCAACGACCATTTTACCGACTGTTAAAACAGCTGGGCTTTGTGGATCAATTGTTCTGGAAATGACTGTTTGAACGTTCATCACGAAGGATGAAGCAACAATAGCTGCATCGATACAAGCCTCGGGAATAGCTCCGTGCCCACCTCGCCCCTTAAATGTCACTTTAAAGATATCCGCGGCAGCGAAGGAAGGACCTGGGTTACAGGAAACCTTATTTGTCGGCATTTGAGACCAAATATGAATACCAAAAACATTATCAACATTATCCATAGCGCCTTGGGTAACCATAGCTTTTGCACCTTGTGCTATTTCCTCTGCCGGTTGAAATAACAGACGTACATTACCGGGAAGCTGATCTTTTACCTCTGAAAGTGCCTTTGCCGCTATTAAAAGCATAGCGGTATGTGCATCGTGCCCACATGCATGCATTTTTCCTTCTGTTTTAGAGGCATATGGGACATACTTGTTAAGCTGTTGAATCGCAAGGGCATCCATATCACCTCGAAGGGCAACTGTTTTTCCATCTGTTGCACCTTTAATTTCTGCAATAACTCCAGTAGGTTCCGTTTTTCGATAAGAGATTCCTAGATTATCTAAATACTCGCATACAAATTGAGTTGTTTTGAATTCCTCAAATGATAGCTCAGGCTCGCTATGCAATTTTCTACGTAATTGTGTTAGTTCTTCAGTATTATTTTCAATTGATTCTTTTATTTTATGGTTAATCATATGTTGTTCCCTCCAATAGTTATGTAGTTAGTTTTATCTCTTAGTGTTGCCCTAAAGGGGGCAACTGCGTCAGACCAATCGTAATAAATAGTACGTATTTAAAATATACCCTATAAGAATCCTACGAATATACCTGCTAGAATAACAGATACAATAGTTACACTGATGAATCCTCCTACCAGCATTGGAGGAAGTATGTGACTGGTTAAAACTTCTATTTCTTTTTCATCCTCTGTTAATGATTTAATAACTTCATTTGTAATTATGTAATCAGCAGGGAATCCGTAAAGTGCTGTTAAAGAAACTGCAAAGGCCATGTTTTTACTCACCTTTAGAATTTTTCCAATGATGAAAGAGAATATGTACATTCCTATTACTCCTATAACTATTGTTCCTATAAGTGGATAAAGGAGTTCAATAATCATTGAAGGTGTAGCATTTTTCAAGGCATCGAAAACAAAGAGCATTAAAACTAAGATACAAATACCGAAACTGTTTGCTTTTTGTAGGACATTTCTTTCCAAGAATCCAATACTTCCCGCGATAATACCAAATAACAAGCAAAGTACAAAAGGACTAACTTCTAAAATGGGATTTAAAAGAGTAGATACTCCATAAGCAAGGAAGCCAATGAAAGCCAGACGGAACAGCTTAAAGTAATCCGTATTATATTTTGCAGGCATCTTTTTAAACATTTTGAGTTCTTCTTTTGGTTGTTCCGTTTCACCGTTAGTTTGTCCTGCAACAGTAATTTCGCCAGTACGGAACTTGTGAAGAAGATCTTTTCCCTCTTTTTTAAGGACGATTGAAGTAAGTGGATATCCGGCGAATCCTTGCATTACGTATATCACAATTGCGAAAACCGACAAGGTTGTAAGACCTGCATTCGCAGCGCCTTCAGACATAATTAGCGCTGACACCACACCCCCCACCAATGGAGGAATAGCAACAATAACAGTTTCAACTCCAAATAATACAGTTCCAATTGTGAATAATGAGACAATTATACCCAAAATTCCACCTAGGGAAATTAATATAGTTTTCCATTGTTCTTTTAATTGTTTAAGTGAAAGTAATGTACCCATATTTGTGATTAGAAGATAAATCATCATAGTTGCAACTACTGGGGGTACACCAGCTATTGAAACAATTTCCTTTGGAAAAAATGTCCAATAACCAATAATGAACATTACAGCAGCTATGAAGACAGATGGAATCCAAGCTTTAGTTCGTATAGAAACAAAGTCTCCAATAAATAAAATAGCAACAACAATAACCAAAGCAAGCATTTGGGACATAATATTCCATCCTTTCTGAAAATAAGATAATTCATACAATAACACACTTTTCCTGCATTATAAAGTATGCAATATATTTCATATTATTCAGATGATTATAGGTTTTAAAAGATATGAATATTATTTTAATAGTACAAAACAAAAAGCTATCCAATTGGATAGCTTTTTGTTTTAAGGATTATTGAGCTGGATTTAATTCAAGTTCAACAGTGATTTTAATGTCCTCGCCTACTAGAACGCCACCAGTTTCTAACGCTTGGTTCCAAGTTAAACCAAATTCTTTACGGTTAACTTTTGACTCAGCAGAGAATGCTACTACTTCTTGACCCCATGGATTAGTACCTTTACCACCATATTCAACGTCAAATGTTACTGGTTTTGTAACGTCTTTAATCGTTAGATCACCAGTTACGTCATATTCACCATCGTCTTTTTTCTTAATATCTGTAGCTATAAATTTGATGCTTGGGTAAGTTTCTACATCAAAGAAATCTCCAGAACGAAGGTGGTTATCGCGGTCTTCGTTGTTTGAGTTGATTGATTTTACATCAATTTCTATGTTAATTGTAGCGCCTGTTAAGTCTTCAGTATTACCGTCTAAGTCTGCAGTGAAATTAGTGAAGGATCCTTTTACTTTTGAAACCATCATATGTTTCACGGAAAAGTCGATCGTAGAATGTGCTGCGTCAAGATTGAATTTTGTCATTTTAATTTCCTCCTAAGGTTTGTTGTTTTTCTAAGTATAAAACAATATTACTTTGAAATCAAGAGTTTTTATTTCGAAGCAATATACATTCCCATAATTTTATTTACCTTCTTTTAAGATCGGTAAAACACTTACTTACTTTATGTAACTAAATATATATTAATACATTAGTTACGTCAAGTAATTAAATTACTTTTATTTTACAATTTGAGTAAAAAAGAATATAATAGAAAGTAATAGAGGTGAATCAGATGAAAGAAACGTTATTATGTCCACGTTTATCAAAAGCAATGGAGTTGCTAGGAAAAAGATGGACTACGCTAATCGTGTACCAACTAATGGATGGAGCAAAGCGATTTAATGAGATTGAATCGTCCCTACCTATAAGTGGTCGTTTGTTATCAGAGCGACTAAAGGAACTTGAAAAAGAGGAGATAGTTGAAAGAACAGTTTTTTCCGAGGTACCTATACGGGTAGAATATAACTTGACAGAGAAAGGTCTTGCTCTAAAAGAAGTAGTTGGAGGAATTGAGACTTGGTCTAAAGAATGGTTATAGTATTTCCTCTTGATATATTATGTGTGAAAATGCATACTATGAAAGGGTAAAAGGTTAATGAAGAAAGGATTGTCTCTCTTTGAGTAAACAAAAATGGTTTGAAAACTTAAGTGAAAAGTTAAACCCAGAAAATCTTAAAATAGATGAAGCATTGAATTTGCATACAGTAACTAAAATGGGTGGAAAGGCAGACTTATTTGTTACACCATCCACACAGGATGAAGCAGCCTTTGTTGTGCAATATGCGTATGAGCATAATATACCACTGTTATTATTGGGTAATGGATCAAATATGGTCGTAAGGGATGGTGGAGTACGAGGGATTGTACTTCGACTGGAAAATCTGAATAATATTATAATAGATGGTAACCGTGTAATCGCCGAGAGTGGAGCCGATATTATTGATGTGTCAAAAGCTGTAGCTCAAGAATCCCTAACTGGCTTAGAATTTGCCTGTGGTATTCCAGGTTCTATCGGTGGAGCAATGGCAATGAATGCAGGAGCGTATGGCGGCGAAATCCAAGATGTAATAGTACAATGTACTGTGCTAACTCCATCTGGAGAAAAGCTCGTTCTTTCGAAAGAGCAATTAGATCTGGGATATCGAAAGAGTATTATTACGAAAAAAGGCTATTATGTATTATCGACAGAGTTTTTATTGGAAAAAGGACATCAAGAAGAGATCAATTCAAAAATTGCAGATCTTACTTTTCAACGTGAATCTAAGCAACCATTAGAATATCCCTCTGCTGGTAGTGTATTCAAGCGCCCACCAGGTTATTTTGCAGGAAAACTTATTCAGGATAGCGGTTTGCAAGGTAAAGGCTTTGGCGGAGCAGAAGTTTCTACTAAGCATGCGGGTTTTATCGTCAACAAAAATAATGCTACTGCAACCGACTATATTAGTACGATTGAAATGGTGAAAGAGACAGTAAAAGAAAACTTTGGTGTTGAGCTAGAGCTCGAAGTAAAAATTGTTGGAGAAAATATAGACTAATACAAGCTAAGATCCATGAATATAATTATTCATGGGTCTTTTTTTATATGGTATTAAGTAGTGAGAAGTCTATAAGAGAAGCAGAGGATTCTTTAGTGAAATCGATCTCCTATGTACAAATTTAAGCGAGATACAGAAGGAATAGAGTAGGAGATGTCGAATACTGTAGAGGAACAAAGGGGGTAAGAGATATGAGAAAAGGGTGGAAGATAACCGCTTGGATTATAGGAACTATTGTAGCAATAATAGTTATTGTCGTTGTTGGATTAAATATGTATGTGTCTAGCACAAAAGCGATTATTGAAGGCGAGCTTGCCATGAAGGTGCTAGACTCGGATGTAAAAGTAGTACGTGATGCAGATGGGGTGCCGCATATTACTGCGCAATCAGATGCTGACCTGTACCGTGCACAAGGATTTGTGCAAGCTCAGGATAGACTTTTTCAAATGGATTTGGCAAGAAGACAGGCGAGTGGACGTTTAGCAGAAGTGGTAGGGGAATCTGCGGTAGATACGGATAAGTTTTTCTTAACCTTTAGCTTACGTGATGCTGCTGAGAAATCTTATGATGGTTATAGTGAGGAAGCAAAGGAAGTTTTAAAATTCTATGCAGAAGGAGTAAATGATTTCATTGAATATGCAATAGAAGAAAATAAATTAAGCTATGAATTTAAATTACTAGGTTATGAGCCAGAACAGTGGACTCCAACTGACTCACTAACAATTGGAAAGTATATGGCATACGATTTAGGTGGAAACTGGTCCACACTTGCAATAAGGCATTGGGCTCTGAACGAATTGGATGAAGAAAAGGCTAAGGAGCTTTTTATAACTTACCCTGAGAATGCTAAATCGATTATAGAAGCAAATATAAGTAAACCAGTAAATGTAAGTGGTTACTTTGACTCGACAATTCTTCCGAACGAATTTAATGGTAGTAATAACTGGGTGGTGAGTGGGCAAAAGACAGCTAGTGGACTTCCTTTACTTGCTGATGATCCACATTTAGGATTGAGTACACCGTCCATTTGGTATCAAATGCATTTGGAATCTCCAGATCAAAATGTGAGCGGAGTTATATTTGCTGGGATTCCAGGCATCATTTTAGGTCATAACGAAGAGGTTGCGTGGGGCGTAACGAATGTAGGGCCGGATGTACAGGATCTGTATATTGAGACACCTAACCCTGATGACCGCACTCAGTTCTTATATGAAGGGGAATGGGAGCAGGCGGAAGTTCGTGATTCACCTATCAAAGTTAAAGGGCAGGATGATATACCCTTTGAAGTAGTAGTGACTAGGCATGGCCCAATTATTTCTGATGTCTTATTCAAAGATGAGAAAGCGTCAGCATTGTTTTCGATGCAGTGGACCGCATTAGAACCTACACTTGAATTACAAGCAATTCTTAAAATGAATAAATCTTCTGATTGGGAAGAGTTTGAAGAAGCATTGGAGGACTTCCATGCACCAGCACAAAACTTTGTATTTGCAGCCACAGATGGAACGATTGCTTATAAAGCGAACGGTAAGATACCTTTAAGAAAGACAGGGGACGGCCAATTGCCTGTACCTGGAGACTCAGCGGATTATGACTGGGAAGGATTTGTCCCTTATAATGAGCTACCGATTGTTGTTAACCCAGAGGAAGGCTTTATAGCAACTGCTAACAATGAAGTTGTGGATGACTCTTATCCATATCATATTACTAATTTTTGGGCTCAATCCTATCGATATGAACGAATTGCTGAAGTACTTGAGAGTAAATCTGATTTCACAAAGGAAGAAATGATGAATTTACAGATGGATCAGACGAATTTATATGCTAAAGAGTTTTTGACACAAATGCTTGGATCGGTTGAAAAATTAGATACCAAGGGTGATCATAAAGAAATCCTTACCCTATTGGAGCAGTGGGATCAAGTCGATGGTAAAGATCAAGCAGCTCCGCTTGTTTTTCATAAATGGATGAAGGAGTTGCCTCAGACTTTGTTAGAAAAAGAAATGTCTGAGGATGTATATTCGATGTTATCAGGTAAAGGTAATATTTCGGATCAATTACTACGAAAAGGCTATAAAAACGAGCAGAGTGCTTGGTTAGAGTCTTACGGCGGTGTAGACAAGTGGGTATATGATTCATTTGTAGAAGCAACCGAAGAAATATCCGAGGAGTTTGGTTCGAACGAAAAGAAATGGAAGTGGGGAGATTACCACCAGTTAACATTTGACCATCCGCTGGGAGGAGCTTCACCAATCTTAGCTTATCTACTGAATCCAGATCCCGTGCCAATCGGAGGCTCCAATATTACGGTTCAAGCAGCTGGTTTTGGAGAGGATGGAAAAGTGGATCACGGAGCATCTTGGCGCTTTGTTGCAGATTTAGCTAATTTAGAAGAGGCCTATCATATAGTAGGTCCCGGACAAAGTGGGCATATGAAATCGGAATGGTATCATAGCCAAGTAAATGCCTGGGTAGAGGGAAACTATCACACGACAGTCATAGACGGCGAGATTGAAGAAGGTTATGAATTATTACTAAAAGCAAACTAAAAAGAAGCAGCCGAAGACTATGATCTTCGGCTTTTTTTAATGGAGAAGTTTATTAAAATGTACCGTATACACTGAGTTCTTAAAAGTTAAAAGAATGAATAATGCAACTGATTTCCGTTACAACTCACTTTCATGTTGGCCTCCGTGGGGTGAGCGATGAGCCGTAACCGTCGCAAACGAGTCGCTATAATGTCTGATCTGTCTAACTCATCCTGCCAGAGTCGCCACCTTACACTCCGATCAATTAAGTGATTAGTACTCAACTATTAGATTGAGCATAGCTTATCGTTTAGATAGTAAGAATTTCCGCTCCGAGCGGACGCTTTCCGTGGGCACGGCTTCAGCCGCTTCCTTCGCCACGCTCAGTCCAGGGTCTTCAGCTCGCGCTGTTCCCACTGGAGTCGCCGCTCTCCTCTCCAATCAGCTAAAAGAAAATCCACTTTCTATATTCTTCGTTACAGAATAGCAGCCCAATTCAACAGATGGTTTACTCTATATTAACTTTGACTGACTAGGTCCACTTTATATACTCGGATAATTGGATATAAAACCACATAAGTATTCGTGTTTTATCTTAAATTAAGTAAGGGTGTCAGGGACTTCAACGGCACATCTACGTTTCTATTTTTAGAGGACTAGGCTTCTTTTTTTTAGTTTTTCTAATGGTCGAAAAAATTATTCTTTGCCAAGAGAGTAAGTAAAAAAACATTCAAATACCCATTAGAATAAGTTGCATATTAAATACTCTGTACATATACTGAAGATAACAATCAAACAATCATTTGAATGAGGTGGAAATATGCAGACTAAGGATATGTGTGAAGTAACGAAGGTAAACGAAGACATAGTGCTTTCTATAAAGAACCAAATGCCAGATTTAGGGGTGGCAGCCCAAATCTTTAAAGCACTAGCAGATGAAACAAGATTAAAAATAGCATATGCATTAACAATAGAGGAAGAACTTTGCGTTTGTGATGTAAGTGAGATTATAGGTTCATCTACAGCTACAGCATCTCATCATTTACGATTTTTAAGGGATCTATCTCTTGCTAAATCACAGCGTAAGGGAAAACAAGTCTATTATTCTCTAGCAGACCATCATGTGAATGCGTTAGTAAAACTCGCATATGAACATGCGATAGAAGAAGGTGAAAAGGTTGGGGAAAGCAGCTAAGCAAGAATATCGATTAGAGAATCTTTCATGTGCCAATTGTGCTATGAAATTTGAACAGAATATAAAAAAACTTTCTGATGTAAAGGATGTAACAGTTAATTTTGGAGCATCTAAGGTATCCATAATTGGCAAAGTAACGATAGAGGATATTGAAAAAGCTGGAGCATTTGATGGCATAAAAGTAACTACAGTCAAACAACGTCAATTAGAAACAACTCCTTTTTTCAAACGCAAAGAAAATGTACTAACAGTTATTTCATTTGTCTTTCTAGTTATAGGTATAATCGCATCATTTACTTATGGCGAAGCGCACCCACTTTCAATAGCATTATTCATTGTTTCTATAGTAGTAGGAGGCTTCGATTTATTTAGAGGCGGTTTAGCTAACTTATCTCGTTTTTATTTCGATATGAAGACCTTAATGACCATAGCTATTATCGGTGCAGCAATTATTGGGGAGTGGCGCGAGGGAGCGGTAGTAGTGTTCTTATTTGCAGTTAGTGAAGCATTAGAGGCTTATTCGATGAATAAAGCGCGTCAGTCCATCAGTCAATTAATGGATATTGCACCATCTACCGCAACCATACGAAAAGATGGAAAGTTAATAGAGGTTGATACAGATTTTATAAATATAAACGATTTGCTGATTGTAAAACCTGGGCAAAAAATTGCGATGGATGGAGTGGTACTAAAAGGTACTTCTACAGTCAATCAGGCGTCTATTACCGGTGAATCAATACCAGTTTTGAAATCGATAGACGATGAAGTTTTTGCTGGTACGTTAAACGAAGAAGGATCACTTGAAGTAAGAGTGACGAAGAGAGTAGAAGATACTACAATAGCTAAAATTATTCATCTTGTTGAAGAAGCACAAGCGGAAAAAGCACCCTCTCAAAAGTTTGTAGATAAATTTGCAAAATATTATACACCTGCAATTATTATGATCGCTATATTAGTGGCTATAATTCCCCCGCTGTTCGGAGCAGATTGGCAAACATGGATTTACCAAGGACTTGCAGTTTTAGTAGTAGGATGTCCATGTGCGTTAGTAGTATCCACTCCTGTTGCCATAGTAACTGCTATTGGAAATGCGGCGAAACAGGGTGTGCTCATCAAAGGTGGTATCCACCTAGAAGAAATTGGCCGACTTCAAGCAATTGCATTTGATAAAACTGGTACGCTAACAAAAGGGTATCCAGAAGTTACGCATGTAGAAGCAGATACTCCAACAGACTTTATCCAAAATGTAATGTCTATCGAAGCATACTCTCAGCATCCACTGGCGCAGGCTATTGTAAAATATGGTGGTAAAGAGCATATTCATAATTTAGAAATTGAGCAATTTCAATCTGTCACTGGCAAAGGGGCAGAGGGGATAGTTGATGGAACAAAATGGTCGGTCGGAAGTGTTAGTTGGATTTCCTCTATCAGCACTGTTTCCATTGAAGTCATTACTAAGATTGAGCAGCTGCAAACGGAAGGGAATACAGTGATGCTAGCTTCGGCAGATGATGTATATCAAGGGTTTATAGCCGTTGCAGATCCAATACGTGCAACTAGTATAAACGTGCTGAAACAACTGAAAAAAGCTGGGATAAAGCATACTGTCATGCTGACAGGAGATGACAAACGTACGGCAAACGCCATCGCAACGAAGCTAGGACTGACGGATGTAGAGGCGGGGCTAATGCCAGAACAAAAACTTTCTGCTATAAAAGCATTAAAAGAAAAGTACGGGACGGTTGCAATGGTTGGAGATGGTGTCAATGATTCTCCTGCGCTAGCAGCGGCATCTGTTGGTATAGCGATGGGTGGAGCAGGAACTGATGCGGCACTTGAAACAGCGGATGTGGCTTTAATGGCTGATGACCTAGACATGTTACCTTATACAATCCGATTAAGTCGAAAAGCATTGCATATTATTAAAGAAAATATTATGTTTGCATTAGGATTAAAAATAATTGCATTGCTACTCA
>Ga0209013_10001573_pt1 | contig 20960 bp, 22 predicted proteins | sample Cruoilmetagenom2_FD_187291 | JGI IMG/M metagenome (GOLD analysis project Ga0209013, IMG submission 187291) | Oil polluted marine microbial communities from Coal Oil Point, Santa Barbara, California, USA - Sample 2 (SPAdes) (version 2) | ecosystem: Environmental > Aquatic > Marine > Oil seeps ...
TGAATTGACTATTTAATCACTAAGACTGTCACTACACGTGATCAATAATTCGAAATAAGTTTCGAATCTTATCTTCGATATAACTACCATTTTTATTGGGATGTGGTTCGTTGGAAAAATTAGACTTCCGAAGTTGTCAGCATACCGTTAATGGACAACCTCGGAAGTCTGGTTGATTTTACAGCGGGTCAACTGCGACCTAACAGCGCGTTTAAGTACAGCTTGATCTTAAAAGGCTGCCCGGTGAGCATGTTTTGCGTGTGGAACATGCCCGCCACCGCGCGGACGATGATAACCAGCGCCAGGACCATCAGCACCGCTGCCAAAAGCGGTTGCCAGATCGGAACGCCGCCAACAACCAGGCGCATCATCATCACCGGTGGTGCGGTGAGCGGGAAGATGCTCAGGAAGGTGGCCAACGCTCCATTAGTATTATCCTGCACGGGGGGCATTACGGAAATTATGTAGCCGATCAGTAGGGGTGAGAGTACGATCATGCTGGCCTGCGTGGCGGCCTTGACGTCCGGCACCATGGCGCCCATGCCGGCCATCAGGCTGGAGTAGATGATGTATCCAAGAACAAAGAAGACCAGCGTCCACACCAGGATGGAGATCGGGATGGTGAAACCGGGAGGCAGACTCAATGTGGTACCGCCTATACGAAGCACGACATAGGCGGCGGTGATCCAGACCATCACCTGCAGCAGGGAAATTACTCCCAGACCGGCAATCTTGCCGGCCAGCATCTGGCGCGGGTTCACGGAGAGCAGCAGGGTCTCCATGGTGCGGTTCTGTTTCTCTTTGCTGACGTTGTTGAGCATCAGACCTGCACCCGCCGCGATAAAGACGTAAAACAGAACCAGCATGGCCATGGGGAGCAAGCGCATCAATAGGCTGTAGTCGCACTCCGGTCCCGGTGTGATGCACTCATCTGATCCGGATGCGGCTGACGAGGTCTGCAAACTCAGATCTTTTGTGTTGGTGTTCATCGGGTGCCAGATAAAGCTGGCCCGATCGGCATCAGCCCCGGTTATGTTGTAGAGTAACGTCCAGCGCATCACCCAGTCCTGGCTGTTGGGTGAAAATACGGTATATTCAGGGCGTACATAGACTATTTCGCCCGTCTGAAGATAATCTTCAGGAATGATGTAATAGGCCTCAATTTCGCCAGCATCCAGGACGATTCTCGCACTCGCCTCATCCGGGAAAGCGATCAGTTGCTCCGGCGGCAGGTCTGGAGGAATGGATTGAATCAGCCCGCCCTCATCGACATAGCCTTCAACGCCCAGTTCGAAAGACTCGGAGGGCGCGGGTTCTTCGACGCTGCTGTCATCTGTCTGGGCTCTGAAAATGGTAATGACCGTGAAGATAAGCAGTCCCAACAGGGGGACTCCAAACGTGATCAACAGATAGGACGGGCGGCCAAGTGCGGTGACCATCTCGTGTATAAATACGGATAAGGTTCTTTTCATGCTCCCCCTCCTTCAGCGCCGGTCGACTTCGCTCGACCGATGATCTCTTTGAACTTCAGCCGCTGCCCGTAACGCAGCATGCCCAGCCGGAAAGCGCGCGTCGCCAGCCAAACTGCTGCGAGCACAAACAATAAATGGACGAATATGCTGGCCGCTAACTGCCAGGCGGGTACGGTGAAAAACAGGCTGCGCAGGCTGAGGGTCAGGACAGATGTGAACGGAATCATGCTCATTCCAATCGCTAGCGGTCCGTTGGGGTTTTCTCCAATCGCGACAATGGCGATCAACGGGATCATAAACAGCATATAAAATATCATGCCTACGGCCTGTCCTTCCTGGGCTTCGACAACGGTTGAACCAAACGCCAACATCAGCGCTGTAGCAACTAAGTAGGACAACACACCGACCGCAGCGACCATGGCGACGGTGTCCCACTGCATCTGCAGATTGTCCAGCCAATCGATGTTCAGCACATTCCTGGCGAAGAAGATTGCCAGTATCCCGACAAAAACCCAGGTGATCAACTGCAGGGAGTTGACGCCGAGAACGCCCAGCACTTTGCCGCCGATCAACCGCGTAGGGGAAAGCGAGGTAAAAACCACCTCAATCGTGCGGTTAAGTTTCTCTTCGGTAACGCCTTCCAGCATATACCCCGCGCTGAAGAGCACCAGAGCGATGAACATTATGCCGATGACAATAGGAAGCAGTTGGCCCGGAGTGGGTCCCGAGGTGGAAAACTCGCGACGCCCATCCAGTGAGCGTATGATCACGTTGTTACCACCAGCCACACGTTGGACGACCTCAATCGGTTGGTCTGCGGCCCAATTGACCTGCATGAAATCGTAGAAATCGCTCCTGGCGTTGTCCCCAGGTTCTTCCAGATAGACAAGCTCGACCTCCCGGTTCTCGAAATAATCGCTCCCGAGCAGGTAGTAGGCCTGGATTTCTCCGGCTTCTATGGCGGCCATCGCCATTTCTTCAGTATCGAAGGCGACCATTTCCACCCGTTTCTCGTCTTCACCGCTGGGCAGAGGTATCGGGTCGCTCAGCAGCCCGGTGTGATCGACATAACCCAGGGGGGTGCTGCTGTTCTCAAAACTGATCGTCAGGGCGATGAAACCGATAAAGATGGTTACGAAGAAAGGCACGCTCAACAATATCAAGACGAAGCTTCTCTTGTATACGTGCTTTTTTATGTCATATGAGGCTACCAGCCAGGTTTTGGACATCAGTCTTCTCCTGGTTCCACGACCTGGATGAATATTTCGTCCAGGGTAGGGAAGGCGATCTCGAATTTTTCCAGCGTCACGCCATCGTCTACGAGCGTGTGCAGGACCTGCTGGGGCGTGGTTTCCGGCGCCAGGATCAATTTGGTGGCCTGGTTGTGCTGCACCACCGATTCCACGCCAGGGATCTGCGGGAGCTGGCGGTCGGCGCGCACCAGGACCGCGTTGCCCGCATACTGGCGGCGGATGTCATTCAGGTTGCCGTACAGCACGTCGCGCCCCTCATCGATCAACAGGATGCGGTCGCTTAACTCCTCGACCTGGTGCATCTGATGAGTGGACATGATGATGGTCACCCCACTATCGCGCAGCTCACCCATGATTTCTTTGACCAGTTGGGTATTGACCGGGTCGAGAGATGTGAAGGGTTCATCGATAATGATCAACTCGGGCTGGTGCAGTACTGTGTTAATGATCTGCGCTTTCTGCTGCATACCTTTGCTGAGTTCTTTGACCTTCTTCTTCCTGTGTTCGGCCAGGTCAAAGCGTTCCAGGTATCCATCCAGGCGTTCGTTGGCCTCGCTCTTCGAGAGACCTTTTAAAGTTGCCAGGTAGACCAGACAGCGATCGAGGGCGATGTCCTGGTACAGGCCGCGCTCTTCGGGCATGTAGCCGATGCGCTCCTTCTTCTCCTCGGTCATTGGCCCGCCCAAAATGGCCACTTCTCCGCTGTCAGGCTTGAAGATATCGAGCATAATTCGGATGGTGGTGGTCTTGCCGGCGCCGTTGGGACCGAGCAGACCGAAAATTTCGCCCGGGTGGACGGTGAAGGAGACGTCGACGACGGCTTTTGTGTCTCCAAAAGCTTTTGCGATATGAGTAACTTCAGTAGGGTTCATGATATTGTTTCCATTTGTTTCGCGAATATAATAAATTGTTTCTCTGTGCAGACTCCAATGAACATATATAGTTTAACACCTACTTGGGGGAGGCGTCATCCCCAATGTGGGGGATTTTAGCAGTTGTCAGTGATCAGTTGATTGAATTCAGTGTCATGATGAGGGCGATTGAAATCGCGGCAACGAGAGGCACGAAGTCCACCTTCGTGGACTGGAGGCGGGTAATTGTTTCGCGAGAAAAAACAATGAGGAACAATTTCAGGATTTCGGAATGCGAATTTGGGATTGCCGCCTATGGATAAAGCGCAGTCGCTCTTTGAGAGTGGTATTCGTTCCTCGGAAAAAAACGAATAGAAACGAATGAGGATTTGGGATTTTTGATTGCGGATTTTGGATTGGAAGGACGAGGGTGTCACTGGAGATTAGAGAGGCAGGGGTTGTGGAAGATAATACAGATTTATATATTGCATATGTTCTATATTATCAAGGGCAAAGTTCTGGAATTTTGAAGGGGTCAGGTAATCAGTCAATCAGGGAATGGTCAATCGGGTGATTTGTCTATCAGGTAATTTGGCACTCGGGCAATGGTGGATCAGAAGGTTAAAGGGGTAGTAAGTGTGCGGGTGGCAGGTGTCATGCGCCACGTGCGAGGTGTCATGTGTCAAGTACCAAGTTGTGGGGGTTGATGATAAAATTGATCGGTACTGCTTATAGCAGAAAGGACTCAATATGACAACAAATCAAGATGATGCTATCGAACAACTCTGGCGGGACTACCTGACCACCGGGGATTTTCCCAAGGAGCGCCGACAACGGAGGTTCTTCAGATTATTACCGGGATCACCGCGCTGCAAGAACTGCTATGCGCCGTTCAAAGGCTCGGGGAGTCTCGTTGTACAGCTCATGTACGGCAAACGACCGTCCAACCTTAACCCCCAACTGTGTAATGTATGCGAGGTATTCGCACGCAACTATCAAGGCGGTGCGGAGGTTGAGCTGTCCTTGCTTTTTGCCGACGTTCGTGGGTCAACGACTCTTGCCGAAAGTATGGGACCTAAAGAATTTAGCCAGCTTATCAACAGATTCTACAAAACTGCCACCCATGTATTGGTCCATTCGGATGCCTTGATCGACAAGATTATTGGCGACCAGGTCGCCGGGATGTATGTCCCTGGTTTCGCCGGGCCAGATCATGCGCAGCGGGCGGTCTCAGCCGCCCAGGAAATCATGCGAGCGACGGGTCATGGCAGCACCGATGAGCCGTGGATTCCATTGGGGGCTGGCGTACACACCGGCACAGCATTCGTTGGTTCCGTAGGTTCGGAAGAGGGGACGATGGATATCACCGTGCTGGGTGACGCAGCCAATACCGCGGCACGGCTATCGACGATGGCAGATGTGGGGCAAATCCTGATCAGCGAACCTGCTTTCGATGCGGCTCGAATATCCGCAGGCGAGTTAGAGAAACGCTCGCTGGACCTGAGGGGTAAATCTGAGGCTGTGCCAGTTTACGTGCTCGAAGAATACTAACGCATGGCTGTCCGAGGTAGGTTGCATAAGCAGGGCCATGCGTTTATGGTCAGCAGGGAGGATTGGAGATCATCCGCCTTCCCATTACGCAGTAAAACAACGGATCAAGGAGGAAATTACTATGAGTGTTCGAATTGCTACTTATAACATTAAGTGGTTTGATGATCATTTTAACGAAGACAACTCCCTGAAATTGTCGGGCAAATCAGAAAAGACGCTTCAGGCTGTCAAACATGTATTCGAATTGATCGACGCAGATTTGATAGCCATTATAGAAGCGCCCAATACGACAACGACTTCGGGCGTTCAGAGCACCGTAGAAAAACTTGAGAACTTTGCTCAATGGGCCGGCTTATCGACACGGAAAGCTATGATTGGATTCCCTTCTGGTGGGCGGCAAGAGATTGCGGTCTTGTACAATCCAGATAAAATGACGCTAACACATGACCCAAAAGGGCGGTTTGACAGCCGGTCAAATCCTCCCTTTAATGGCGAATTTTTTTATGATACAGACGATGATGATATTAAAGAAGTTTACCGCCATTACCGTCCCCCACTGGAAGCGCGTGTCGATTTGGCAAGTGGAGACGTATTTTACATCATGGGCGTGCATACAAAATCGAAGGGCATATTCAACAGTGTGGATCAAGTGCATCTTGAACGAGAGACCCGCCGCAACCGGCTAAAACTGTATGCAGAGTGTGCATGGATACGCCGCCGGGTAGAAGACTGGCTTCAAGAGGAAAAAAAGTTTGCTGTCATGGGAGACATCAATGACGGCCCTGGGATGGATTTATATGAAATGAGGTACGGGCGGAGCGCCGTGGAGCTGATCATGGGCGAACTGTTCGAGCCAGATTTTATTCTGCGCAATTATGTCGGTCGTCCTGTTTGGACACGTTTTGGATGGGCGCCGGCGTCAGCACGCTTCAAGGATCGTATTACGGAGACGTATGTCAACGTGCTTATCGACCACATCTTAGCTTCGCCGAACCTGCCAATAATCGGTGAAAAACCTGCAAAAGTCTGGAATCCATATGAAGCCAGTGACTTAACGGAACATAAAGAACAATTTACAATCGCATCAGACCATTTTCCGGTGACGTTGGATTTGGAATTTGGAAGTTAGAGTCGTAAAATCACCGCTTCGCTAAACGATTTTACTTATTGCAGAATGTTATGAAAAACACATCACATTCTGCGTGGGTGACTGTAACGGTTTTATAGCACGGATGCTTGGGAGAGGTATTGTTGTGGGGGTTTATGATGGGTAGTAATTGGTCAATTAGGGATCAGGTGATGAGGAAAAAGCCATTTGTAAGGGCAATGGTTTATGATAGTTATTACTTGAGATGAAGACGTCTCCGGGACACTTTTAGGGAGTTGTTATTGGGTCGGGTAATTAGAAGGGATGGGTTATATTATGAAAAACGTGAACAACTATAAATTACATTTTGTTTTTGCGATTTTGTTGTTTTCCCTATTGGCTGTGTTAACTGCTTGTCAGACAGAATCAGATACAGAAACTGATCTCCCTGCATCTGCGGCGAGAGATTGGCTGGATGCTGCCAACGGAATCTACACGCAAAAAGCGCTCGATTTGACCTGCAGCGAAATACATGAAGAATTACGTTCAAATAGAGAGACAGGTGCGGCCAGTTATATCTTCATTTCCAAAAAAACTCGCAGCGTCGATGCGGATTTCGTTTTGGATGCCACCAAAGTCGAGTTCAATGTCGTTTCCTTGGAGCCAGATGAAGCTGTGGTCGAAGCTAAGGGGGAAGTGCGTATTAGGATAGGGCAAGCAGAACTATCTCCTGTAGAGTTGGACGAGCAATGGTTGATGGTGCTCGAAGTGGGTGAATGGAAGTGGTGTGGAGAAGCTGAGGAATAAATATCGATTGTGGGGGTCCCTACTGATTTAGAGGTAAGAAATTTGTGAGTAGAAGGGGAGAACACAGGACAAACGTTCTGGATGGGTAATATTGTGGGGGTATATGATTGAATTAGTTTACTTACCGGCTTGTCTCAAATTTCTAGAAAAAATATTTACTTATCAAAAAAATTGTGTCAATTACTTTTGTTGGATAATAGCATAAATCCAGATGAGGATATCAATTGCTTATATCTTAAGGCGCGATTATGAGTGAAACCAGAAAACTTGCTGCTGTCATGTTCACGGATGTTGTAGGTTATACAGCCCTGATCTCCATAGATGAGCCGAAGGCGATGCAGCTTATGCAAAGAAATCGGCAGGTTCAAAAATCCCTTGCAGAGAAATACAACGGAGAGTTCCTAAAGGAGATGGGCGATGGCACTCTCCTAAGCTTCCAGAGTGCTTTGGATGCAGTGCGCTGTGCACTTGAGATACAACGATCCACCAATGGCTAACAAGCTAACCAGTTAATGGCTAATAGCCACCCCCTCCGCGTTCATGAATAATTACCCCAATCCATCAAAGGAGGGGATCCATGCCGCTCGACACAGGCACCGCACTCAACAACCGCTACCGCATCGTCAGCCTGCTCGGCCATGGAGGCGGAGGCAGACCGTCCACGAATAACGCGAATAACGGCACAAGAATACACGAATTTTGCTCGCCGGGGGCAATTCTTGCTGGGACGAACTCTCGAGTTTGGGAGTTAGCAGTTGGCTGTTAGCGATTGACTGTTGGCCAGGTGGACATAGAGGGCGGTGTGGGACGCCAATTCCACCAATAGGTCAGTCTCCCGACAAACGTTCGAGAGATCTGTCCGGTTTGGATGGGAGTACTTTTTTGGCTGCGGAGCGGCTCTGGAGGGATTGGTAGATGCCCAGACCTGCGACGTAGCTGAAGCCGCCGATGTAGAGCGGAAGCCAGAGCACCAGGCGCCAGACACCCATTTGAAGGACGAACAGCAGCAAGACCAGACTGTAGACAGCGAGGGCGATCTCGAGCAGAACGATGGGATCCAAGGGCAGTGCGTAGGCGCGGTCTTGGTCCACAGTCCCACCACCGCGCACGTTGAACTTGGGCGTGCGCAGGAAGGATGTTTTGATCCCCAGTAAGGCCTCCAATACAGCACGGGCGTTGTTTAGCGATAGGCCCATGCCCGTGATCAGCAGCACGCCGAGCTGTGCTGCGCGCGCCAGAGGCGACCTGCCTTGAGACCCCATGGAGAACCAGTACATGAAGATGGGGCCGATGGCGGCGAGGGTAAAGACCGGGACGATGTGCAGTAAGGGACTGCCCGAGATGATTACAGGCAAAGTGAGCAGCAGGTTGAGCAGGATCAGGGGGTGGACCATGTAGTTGGTCAGGTGAATGGTGCCGGTGATCTTTATACGCAGGGGCTGCCTGGAACGCCACAGCTGCCCGAGCAGTTTCTGGGCGGTCTGGATGCTGCCCTTGGCCCAGCGGAACTGCTGGCGTTTAAATGCGCTGATGTGCACGGGGAGCTCGCCCGGTACGCTGACATGGGGCAGGTAGAGGATGCGCCAGCCGCGAAGTTGGGCGCGGTAGCTGAGGTCGAGGTCTTCGGTGAGCGTGTCTCCCTGCCAGCCGCCGGCGCCCTCGATGCAGTCCCGCCGCCAGACGCCGCCGGTACCGTTGAAGTTGAGGAACAGACCTTCGGCGCTGCGGGTCTCCTGCTGGATGAGGAAGTGACCGTCGATCCCGGCGGCCTGTGAGCGCGTGAGCCAGGATGAGTTGGGGTTGATGTGCCCCCAGCGAGCCTGGATGCAGCCGATACGGGGGCGGCTCGCGAAGTGTGGGATGATGCGTTTCAGGGTGTTCGCTTCGGGCAGGAAATCGGCGTCGAAAATGGCGATGAATTCCCCGTCCGAATACTTGAGACCGTACTGCAGGGCGCCCCCTTTGTAACCCTGCCGGTCCGGGCGCCGGATGTGCTGGATGTCCACGTCACCGGCGCGTACGCGGGTGATGGCGCGGGAGATGATCTCGGTTGTGATGTCGTCCGAGTCGTCCAGGACCTGGATCTGCAGGCGGTCGGAGGGGTAATCGAGCGCAGCGACGGCATTAATCAGGCGCTCGGCTACGTAGCGTTCGTTGTAGACCGGGAGTTGGACGGTGACCGCGGGCCAGTCAAAACCAGGACCGGGATTAATTTCCGGGGCTGGTTTGTTACGCAATCTGCTGACGAGTGTCAGGTAGAGGGCGTTAAAGCCGTAGACGGCCAGCCAGGCGGCGACGATCAGGTAGAGGATCTCAAGTAATATCAATTTTTACACCCGGTGTACGTAGTGGTGGTTATGATACATAAAATACATGACGAAAGTCTTACATTGCGCATGGATATCAGCGCCACAGGAAGAAGTCCGGCGCGCCGCGGCGGTTCATAAGCCAGGCGTCGACCCCCAGGCTGCGCCCGGCCCGGGTGAATAAGACCACGAACAGGAGGCCCAGGATCATGAGATAGCTCCAGGGCCAATCGTGCCCGAATGTGGCCAGGAAGGTGTTCAAAATGAAGAAGCCCGCAGCCAGACTGGAGAGCGGGGTGAAAAAACCGACCAGCAGGAACAGGCCGATCAAGAATTCGGTGACCAACTGGACGGGGGCGAAAACAGTGCGCGCGGGGAGGACGGCGTTTTCTATGAAGGCTGCAAACCAGGTGAGGGAATTGGCTGATTGCGGAAAGATTTCGGTAAAGAAGGTGTAGAGACCATCGGCAGTGTAAAAGCCTTTGGAGAGGTTGCTGGCCCAGGTGGTGAGGAACAGCAGACCCAGCATAATGCGCAGCAAGGCGACCCAGGAGAGCGGGGTTTGTGGTTTGGCGTCGGATTTGAAATATTGCATAGGTTGCTCCGTAGATTGGTTAATTATACAGGTTTTGATGCATGATACGGCCGATTTGATTGGCGTTGATATACGTTGGCAGACCAATACGATTGGTCTGCTACCCGCAGATGGGTGGCCGGATTGGTGCAGGAGTTTAATGGTGCGAATGACTCGTAAATAGGCTGATGCGTTCCTTTGGAATATGGAGCGTTATCGTCTCACCAGGATTATAGCTCCAATACGGCGGAATAAATACGGTCAGTTCAACGTCTTTGATCTTACATTTACATTGTGCGACAATACCCCTGTACTGGTAATCGAGCACAATCCCGGGCAAACTGTTGCCCCCATTCGACCCAATCTCAAAGGCTTCAGGGCGTATTGAAACAAGTACATTACCATCAGGGATATCACTACGGTTTATTTTTAGTGGGCCTATTGGGGTGTCCACCGTAAATCCGCGTTTGGTTCCATGGAATATGTTGCTGGATCCAAAAAAATCTGCAACGTTCTCATCGACCGGATTTTCGAAAAGGGCGCGAGGAGATCCTATTTGCCTGATGCGCCCATCCTTAAGTAAAGCAATCCGGTCTGCGATAGCGATGGCTTCAGACTGGTCGTGAGTAACAAAGATGGTCGTAATACCAGATTTTTTCACCAGTTTTTGGATCACAGTCCGGATTTCCTCACGCAGCCCAGTTTCCAAATTGCTGAGCGGTTCATCAAGCAGCAGAACCCTGGGATTAAGCACCAGCGCGCGCGCCAGCGCCACTCTCTGGCGCTGGCCTCCGGATAATTCATCCGGCCAGCGATCTTCGTATCCGGCTAAATGCACTTTGGATAAGGCGTCGTTGACCCTCTCGCTGATATCCAGTGAATTGAGTTTCTTGATCTTGAGGCCGAAGGCAACATTATCTCCCACCGACATGAAGGGGAACAGCGGGTGATCTTGGAATACCATGACAGCGCCACGTTTTTCAGGCGGTACATTTAAAATGGAACGATCATTGAAGAGCAGATCACCACTGGTAGGTTCCAACAACCCCGCGATCAACCTAAGGGTCGTCGTTTTTCCACAGCCTGAAGGTCCCAACAGCGCCAACAGTTCGCCGCTTTGTATGGTCAGGTTGATACCGGCAACCGCCGGGACCCCTTCACGATATTCTTTGGTCAGGTGTACTAATTTCAATGTGGTCATCGTTTACTGTTTCGAAGATCGGATGTGATAAAACCAATAAGCCGGCTGACTGGCGATTAACTACTCCGGCCAAACTTCCATTTCACCGCCAAGGGGGAGCTCGATAACTGCATCGGCCCCCAGGAACCATTTTGTGTAAATTTTCTGGTAGCTGCCATTTTTCCACAGCTCCTGGAGGGCGTAATTTACCTGGTCTCGCCACCGTGAGTCATTTACAGGTAGGCCAATGCCGAACTGGACTGGATTGTGGCCTCCTGGGATAAGCTCGAGAGTCTCGTCTCCTGCGGCCAGCGCCAACAGCGTGATATTGTCTTCGGTATACCCTTCAATGACGCCGTCCTTCAGCGCCTGCATGGCAGCAAGTTTGTCTGTGAACTCTACGATCTCGGGTTCGGGCCCTCCCATCAGAGCGGAGTAGGCTTTCCACGCTGGAATAGCTGAACTGCCTGCGTTTGCGGCCACTTTCATACCCATGATCTCATCCAGTGAAGCATAAGTGCCGGCTCGGACCAGGAACGATTGGTTGTCCCAGAAATACGTAACGCTGAAATCGATTGCGTCGTCGCGCTGGCGGGTGTGGTTCATGCTGGCGACTGCCATGTCAACTTTGCCTTCCTGAAGAAAACTGATGCGAGTCAACTCATCGACTTTTACCATCTCGATTTCCACACCCAATTCCCCCGCCAGGGCGTTGGCCAGGTCTACGTCAAAGCCAACCCAATCGCCTTCATCATCTACGAAACTGAGGGGTGGATTATCAAAGCGTACGCCAACCCGCACAGTTTCATCAGACAAAACACGCTCATACGTCGATGAGGAGTCGTCAGCAGCGCCGGGATTTGCCGCGCTCGTTACACTCGTGCAGGCGCTGGCGACGAAAGCCAAGATGATCAGTAGATATAAAACAGATACTTTTTTCAATGTTCTTTTCTCCTATGTGATAGATAGTAGATATTATGATTGTGGAGGTATTACCCTGAAATTTGTGTGTGGGAAAGAACCTCACGTTAAAATCAATAAGTCGTTAATGAATGTACAAGTTCGCTGGAACGGGATTTTTCCTCCCAACGGCGGGCGATCAGTGAAACCGCATAAGCGATACCGAAATATAACAAACCCACGAATAGATATAGAGTGATCCAGTGCTGCAGGTTGGTTATATCGCTTCCCAACACGGCCCGAGTAATGGTCATTAATTCAGCAGCGCCGATTATGACCAGGACAGAGGTGTCCTTAAAGAGGCTTATGGCTTGACCGACGAATGCGGGTGTCATTACCCTCAATGCATAGGGCAGCTCTACGGTGAAAAATGCACGCAAGGGTGAACTGCCCAATACTCTGGCGGATTCGACATGCTGGCGCGGGACGGATAAGAGGCCGGCGCGCACAATTTCTGCCTGGTAAGCGCTGCTGTAGAGAACCAATGCGATTAACGCCGCGGCAAGCGGGTTGATATCAAATCCCAGGATACGAACTCCGCCCAACTGGTAAATGATGATAACCAGTAAGATGAGCGGTAGACCGCGGAATATGTCGATATATCGTTGGCAGACCCACCTGACCGGCCCGGAGCGGGATTGTTGTCCGGCACCCACCAGCAGGGCAAAGAAAAACCCGATCACAATTGCCAGAATGGCTAACATAACACTTAACAGCAAACCCCCAGGTCGTTGACCCGGAAACCCGAAAAGCAGTTGGGGACTATGGCTGTAGATAAACTCGATCTGTTCTATCATCGATTATTCAAGCACCAGATTTTGAGCGCCCTCGAGCGGTGTAATTTGCACCCTGTTGAAGGACGGGCGGCGGTTTAAGTAATCCTCGATCCAGCGCAGCAGTTTTGCATAGAGACTGGATAAAACCAGATATACGGCGGCCGCCAGTAGCAGGTACTCCACCGCCCGAAAAGAGCGTGAAATTGCGGTTTGCGTGCTATGGAAAAATTCCGGAGTGGCAACCAGGGCAGCCAGCGTTGTATTTTTCATGTGATGGATTAATCGTGTGGATATGGCGGGGAATGCTGCCCCCAGCCCGCGGGGAATTAATATCCTGGACATCAGTATCCAATTGGAAGCGCCTAACGTACGCGCTGCGTCGACTATGTTTTGTGAAATTGTGCCGACACCCGCTCTGTACAGCTCAGCCAGATAAGCGCTCGTATTTAATGTGAGGGCAATTCCTGCTGCCAGGGTGTAGTAAGGTACGGATAAGCCCGTGACTGTCTCAATTTGAAAAATCAATGGATTGTCAAAAAAAATCACACGCCGCAAGTCCGCAGGGAACAGTTGAGGGACAGCAAATGCCCAGAATATAATCAAGACCAGGGCCGGGATATTGCGATGGATTTCGATGTAGGCGGCAGCCGACCAGCGAAGTATTCTGTTTTTGGATAATCTAAAGCTGCCGACCACAACGCCCAACACAAGCGATAACACAGAAGTGACAGCGGTTAACCAAATTGTCAGGTACAACCCTTCCAGCAGTAATTTGATTGTCTCAGGGGAGAGCCATTCCAAGCTCATAATGGTTCTCCAAGTTACAGTGTGATTTTCCTTGATTTTCTTTCATATCAGATAACAGAATCAATGCGTATATGTCTCTTCGACCTATCAAAGAATAGACAACACCTTGTGGGTATTAATTACCAGAGTGTCAAACGACAGCCATTGGCGGCTCAAGGTCTTTTTTGTGCGACCATTACCATTAAACGACTGTCTTCTCCAATTGGAACGGCATCATAATCCCCATAGGCACCGATAAGTTCAAATCCTGCTTTATTTAATAATGAACGGAGCTCTGTCTGGTTGAAAAGACGATAACGCAGCAGGTATTCGTGTTCAGCATGCGGGGAGACCAGGGTAAATGTTTCCGTCAACGACCTGTCAAGCGCATTGTAGCTGCGGACGATATCTGTATACCGTTCTCCGGCTCCAAAACGTTCGGAAGTTTTCAAGTTTGAAATGACCCAGCTGCGTTGTGGAACTTCGACGATCAGGCGCCCCCCAGGTCGCAGATTATTTACGACGTGAATAACCAGTCGGGAGTTGTCGCTATTGTCTTCGATCTGTCCTAATGTCGTGAACAGGCATATTGCGGCATCGAATGGATCTTGTGATGTCAAATCTTTGGTGCGTTGAACTAAGAAGGTCGGGGCGGGATGGATGCCAACCGCGCGTTCCTGGGCCGCCTTGATCATGGCCGCCGAAGTATCAATTCCAACGACAGCGTATCCACGGCGCGCTAATTCGATGCTGTGGCGGCCCGGGCCGCAGCCGATATCAAGTAAACGGCTTTCCTCGGGAAGGTTAACGCAAGAAAGTACGAAATCAACCTCCCTTGAGGTACGCTCCTGGGTTAACAAAGGGTGGTTGAGGTAAGGCGAACCCTCGTCGAAGAAATTTGGCTTATCGAGCATATTTTGGTCGAGGGTAGTGCGGGCGATTGAAATCACGGCAACGAGATGCACGAAGGTGATCCATCACATCCGTTCTGGACAGGCCTTCGTGGACTGTTAATATGTGTGGTGGTATTGAAGACTGCATATAAGCTTGCTTAGTCCAGGTTTAGTGGCGCATGTAAGTTCTCACTCACGGTGGGAAAATAGACATTGCGTTTCTTTCAGAGAGAGTCCCGAACGTCCAGCATGGGGATGTCCTGCCGCTGCAGGTCGTTCAACGCTTCGAATGGTAAGACTGCATCTTCGTTTTCGGCGCAATCAGCCCAGGCTTCGAGCCACTCCTGGTCGATACCGTCGACATCATCGACGACACGCAGACGATCGATCTCGTATCTGTTCATCAGATGCTTGACTTCGGTCACAACGCTTTGTGGTGATCGCTGGCGGTACTGTGGTCCGTGGACAGAATCCTGGCACCACTTACATCCGTACGGACAGCCGCGCGATACGGAGATGGTCAGGGATGCGTAGCCATTTTCCTCACGCCACACCTTGAGATACTGGTCCAGGTCGACCATATCACGAGCGGGTAGAGGAAGTTCGTCGAGGTTCAGGATGTAGGGGCGGCGGGGGTTGATGACGGTTTCGCCGGAGCCGCTGCGGTAGGCCACTCCAGGCATATCCGCAAGCAAGGATGGACCGCCGGACAAATTGGGGAGCACATCCAGCAGTTCGGCGAGGGTTAGCTCACCTTCGTGGTGAACGATGAGATCCACGGCAGGATGCTCCAGGTAGGTGTCCGGAGAGATGGTCGGGTCGGGCCCGCCCAGGATGACGGATGCGCCGTGTTCGCGCGCCATGGCGGCGAGTTTGAGCGCCATGTCTCTGTTTGGCCGCACCACGCCAATGCCGACGCTGCGGGGTTTGAGTTCAATAAGCGCGTTTTCGAATTCCTGCGGGCCGTCCTGAAAGGTGCCGTCGAAAATTTTAACGTTATAATCGCGCTCGCGCAGGAAAGCGGCCAGATACAGCAGACCGAGCGGGAAGTAGGGGGACATCGTCTCGCGTTCGGCCAGGTTTTTAGAAAGAAATACCGGGTTAACCAGCAGGATATCTATCATGGAAAAATTACTCCAATTTCATTGATTCAGCGATGGCGCCATATCTTACGTGCGGATCAGGAAAGAGTATAAACATCAATGACCGGTTCATTAAGGTCACGAATTCCTAATAAAATCACGTATGGTGACCTGCAAGTTGAGGAGTATATCACAGGGCTCAATTTGAGGCGGTTTATTTATGATATATTCGATAAATATTAACGAAATTCTAAATTACAATTGTATTCGAAAAATTAGCTAATCGGTTCGATATTACATGAGGGTAATATTCTTGTAAGGATTTGATTCCAACAAGCTTGTGATAATGTAGAAGTTCGCCAAACAGGAGATTCATCGCTTCACTATGTTTGCCTCAGAGTGACACACCTAGGTCCGTGCGACAGTTCAACTGTCGCACATCAGCAACTGGTTCAATATGTTTTACTCAGATTGACACACAGATTTTTTAATTGGATTGAGTACATGCTGACTTGCAGCGTATACTCACCTGTGGAAAATACATACAGTATCTAATTGAGAGAGAACTACTTATGAGTATCTTACAACTGGCGTTTCTTGGCGCGTTAATCGGTTTACCATTGGGCTATGCACTGCAGCGCACGAACCTGTGCTTCAACGCCGCTTACCGAGAAGCGGTCCTGCATAAACGCACGATTCTGCTGCGCATGATCGTTCTGGCGGTGGTGGTGCAGATGGTGGGGCTGGCATTGTTGATCCAGTTCAATATCGGCGGCGTGACCACCAACGTGGTGCCATTCTACTGGCTGGCGGCCATGGTTGGGGGGTTCGCATTCGGTTTATCGATGGTGTATGCGGAGGGTTGCTCGAGCACGGTCTGGTACCGGACAGGAAACGGCAACCTGGGCGCCCTGATAACGCTGGTCGGATTTGCAATCGGTGAGTGGCTGCTGCGCTTTGGTTTCTTGCGTGGTTTCCTGGAAACGATCCAGGGACCTGAAGTGGTCCTGTCCAGTGGAGAGCAGGCTACCCTGCCCAACGTATTTGGCGTCAGTCAATGGGTGTTAATAATCCCGATCGCAGCTATCCTGGTCCTGTGGCTGCGCCGCGGAAGGCTGGGCGGCTACCTGGGAGGCTGGAACTGGCTGATAGGCGGCCTGGTCTTAGGCGCGATCGGGACGGCTGCGTGGTTGGTCTCCTGGCCGACCGGATGGGCTTATGGGGTTGGCGTGGTGGGTGCGACCGGCGAGTACATTGAAATGTTCTTCTCGGGACCGGGGGTGTTGAACTGGGGCAGCTTCATGCTGCTGGCTTTGCCGGTGGGGGCGTTTGTGGCGGCAAAGTTAGCGGGTAATTTCCGCTGGCAGGTGCCCAACCTGTCCAGCACCACACGTATGCTGATCGCTGGTCTCGCCATGGGCCTCAGCGCCACCATTGCCTGGGGTTGCAACATCGGGCACGGGTTCAGCGGCCTACCAACGTTGGCATTGAGCAGCATCACGGCCACGTTGTTCACGTTTTTAGGGGCATGGTTGGGGAATTACCTCAGGTTCATCCGTCCTCAGCGGGTGTCACTGTCTAAAATCGAAGTCAAAACCTGACCAAGGTATGGCCAGGCTGCCCAAAACAAAAGGATATAAAAGGGGATGTATTCTAGCCACCGCACCAGATAAAATTCTCGCAAATCGCCGGGATCCAGGTAGGTCAGGTAAGAGAGCGCTACAGCGCAGGAGAGATACAGCCAGGGAACGGCAAAACGCGCCGTGAGCGGCTTCTCGCCCATTCTGGGCAGCAAGAAGGGGACAAACGGGATGACCAGGGTCACATACCAGGGATGCACGGTATGGGTCAGCAGCAGGTAGGCGCCCAGTGGGATAAGCGCCAGGCGCAGCAAGTAGATGTTGCGCGTATCGTGATCCCTTTTACTGGGATCGTCGAGAAACCAGCTCCAGATTCCCGTTCCAACTGCGATCAGGCCGATTGTGATTGTAAGGATATTTTTGAGAAGGTTGATGATCCCCTCACCTGCGACTTCAAGCGGCACTGCTCCTGGGGTGCCGTGGCCGGTGACCAGCACCTCCAACCAGTGATAGATACTGCTGTTGTAGTTCCAGTACCGGGCGTAGATGCGCAGCGCGCCGAACACCCCGCTGCCATCCAATGGACCGCTGATACCCCAACCGGCTCCAGAAGCAAACACAGCGATCGGCACAACGAGCAGCACTGCGCAAAAAAGGATTCGCCAAATCCCCCAGCGGCGAACGAAGAGCGGGAGCAGCAGACCAGGCAAAGCTTTGGTCAGGGTGGCAGCAGCAAGCGAAACCACCGAGGCGGACTTTTGATAGGATTCGTTCCGCTTCCCGGGCCGGGAGCGCACTAAAAACCAGAATGAAAGCATAATAAAAAACAGCATCAGCGCGTCGATGTGTGCGCTGTGGGAGAATTCAATCACGATGAGCGGGTTCCATAAATAGATCAGCACACGATTTCGCGGCAGGTTGAGCATCTTCAGGATGTCCATGATCAGCAAACCCGTCAGCACGTCAAAGAAGATTGCTGCCGCCTGGAAAACTACAAAGCTTTGAGGAACCAGCCGGGCCACAAAAGCGAACAGCAGCTGGGAGGAGGGCAGATATGGCGAGGCCATCCAGGAGTTGTTAATTAATGCTCGAAGCGGTGTGTCGTACGGGTCGAGCAGCGGAGATTCAACATGCAAAGCATATGGATTGACCCCCTGGTTGAGCAGGTGCCCGTCCCAAATATAGCGGAACACATCGTCCGAAAGCGTGGGAGTTGTGGACAGCATTATCAGCCGGAACACGATAGCAAACCCCCAGATGAGGGTTATTGGCAGGTGATCGCGGTTCAGCCGCAGTGCAGCGATGGCGTAAGCAATCGATACCAGCAGGAAAGCGGCCAAAAATGAGGTTGTCGCCGGGCCGCGCAGGCCGGGCAGCCGCGCCATCCAGGCGAAACAGACCAGCATGGCTACGCCGGCAAGGAACGAAACTCCTCCCCAGGAGTGCAATCGATCCAACCGGAAGTGGTTCATTTCAGACGTCCGTCCGCGGTGATATCATCCAGGAAAAGACGGGTGTGAGTCAGGCGATCATTGGAAAAGGCGTTTAATTCAGCTTTCAGGCGTTTGATCTCCTCTGCCGTGTCTACATCGTACCAGGGCGGGGTCAGCGCGACTTTTAATTTTAGTGCTTCAGTTCTGGAAAGCGTTTGGGATAAGACGCGGGAAGTGCTCCAATCGATACCTTCGAAGATCTCCGCCTGCGGTTCTTTGAGCCCGATCAGATAATAACCGCCGTCTTCTCCTGGTCCCAGGACGAGGTCGTTGTCTTCGAGAAGCTGGACGGCCTGGTAAATGTAATCTTCTGGAAGTGAGGGTCCGTCAGAATTTAAAGCGAAGGCTTTTTCATACCCCATCTCCAAGAGATGTCCAAGCACCTGTGTCAAGCAGTCACCAATATCTCTGCAAGCTACGGGCAGCAGCAGGGTGTCTGAAGGGGTGATGTGTTTGAAATAAGCGGTAGATTCGGGAGGTGTGACGGCTACTGCAAGATCGATCCCGTTAAGATCTGCAACCAACGCGATGGTGTCCTTGAGCAGGGCCTCGTATAACCCGGCAGCTTCCTTAGGAGAGAGCGGTGGGCTGAGGCGTGTCTTTGTGCTGCCAACTTGCGGTTCTTTGGCCATGATGGCCAGTGCAGTAGATTTCATATTAGTGTTTTACATAACGAAATATTGTCGACAGGATATGGGTGGTTGCCAGAAATGTTCCCCGGATTGTGCCGCTGATTTTCGATTTTCCGCCGCTACGTGGGTAGTAGTCGACCGGGAGTTCTTTAATGCGCCATCCCCGGCGGGCGGCTTTAACGATCATCTCGGTCGGATATCCGTAAGTCATGTCCTGAAGATCCAGGGACAGGAGCTTTTGTCTTTCAACTGCGCGGAATGGACCCAGGTCCGTAATTGGCAGCCCGTAGAGCCAGGTGATCAACCGGGCGGACAACCAGTTGCCGAAGTGCTGGTGCCAGGGCATGGCTCCGGGCGCGATATTGCCCGACAATCTTGAGCCTAGCACCATGTCTGCTTCGCCGCGGGTGATGGGCGTGATCAAATCCATGACCTGGGCTGGGTCGTTGGCGCCGTCCGCGTCCAGGAAGACAACGATCTCTTCTGCGGCGTTTTTTACACCGGTGTCACATGCAAGTCCGTAGCCCCTGCGCGGTTCAATTATTACGCGTGCTCCGCCGGCCTCGGCGATGGCGACAGTCTCGTCGCTGGAACCGCCGTCGACTACGATGATCTCAGTGACAACCTCATTTTTAGTTTGAGAGAGGACCAAAGCGATGTTTTGCGCTTCATTCAATGTAGGGATAATTAGGCTGACCATCGTTATTCATTTTTGAGCTTCATCAACCTGTTGAGCACATCATCCAATCGAGCAGCTAACAGGTCCGGGGTGTTTGTCGTCACGTCATCCTCATTCTCGAAGACGACATAGGGGATGTGCATACCGCGCACAGGCAGAAAATGCGGATCACCAGCGCGGAAATCCTCCCAGTCGACCTCCCTATACAGCCGCTCCATCTTTTCGTCGGGCAGTCCGTGTTCCAGGATGCTGTACGGGCGCTCGGGGTTGAAGCGCCGCCGGTTTTTACGCAGCGACTCCTCAAAAGAGACATTAACGTAGATAACGCCTGCACGGTCGAGCAGGTCGTCTGGTAAATGCCCAAAGGCATCTCGATATCCTCCATGCTCATTCCCACGCGAGAACTCAACCAGGGTCGTGGTGTAGTCGTGGTAGTGAGAATCATCATGCAGTCGCTTGTGATATTCCATGCCGATGCGCTCGATCAGCAGGTTCCACAGGTATTGGTGTTTGAAGTAGTTGTTTTCATCGCTGTGCAAACGCGGCTGCCCCAGTATCTCGCTGAGGATGGCGTCCTCCTCGAACCAGGTCCAAAGCATGGGGAAATCATCGATCACGTCCAAATCCCCGATGTGATAACTGCGTAAACGCTCGTCCGCTGGTAGATGAAGCAGGTAGTCGGTGATCTCGCTTTTACCGGACGCCGGTCGTCCGATCATGATGAGTGCTTCAAAGGTTTGGTCAGTCATAAAGTTCTTTTACTCGCTCCCGTAAGTGGATTTGCCAGACTCTCGATTACCAGGCTCACATACAGCCAATCTAGGCACAGTGTCTGCGGTTGCCCAAGTTTGCCCAAACTGCGGTAACTAATCGCTTGTGAGCCTGATTAATTATAACCACAAAGGAAAAGATAAAATTCTTAAGACTTACACAGTTCAGGGTTGCTGGGGGTGTGGTGGGGAGGCTTTGCCTCCCCACCACACCCCCGAAGCCTACCC
>Ga0209013_10001574_pt1 | contig 20913 bp, 19 predicted proteins | sample Cruoilmetagenom2_FD_187291 | JGI IMG/M metagenome (GOLD analysis project Ga0209013, IMG submission 187291) | Oil polluted marine microbial communities from Coal Oil Point, Santa Barbara, California, USA - Sample 2 (SPAdes) (version 2) | ecosystem: Environmental > Aquatic > Marine > Oil seeps ...
ATCGAGATCGAGATGCGCGACGTGGCCGAGGTGGTCGCGTCGGCATTGACTTAGAAAGGGAGACCAGCCTATGGCCACTCTCGAGAAGAGCGACGAACTCCGGATCGGTGTCTTCGTCTGCGACTGCGGGCTCAACATCGCCGGAGCGGTGGACTGCGCCGCGGTGACTGAGTTCGCAGAGACGTTGCCGGACGTGGTTTGCGCCGTTCGCAACAAGTACACCTGCGCCGACCCCGGTCAGAACGAGATCAAGAATGCGGTCCGCGAGCATCATCTGAACCGGGTGGTGGTCGCCTCGTGCACCCCGCGGCAACACGAGCCTACATTCCGCCAGTGTGTGCTGGACGCAGGCCTCAACCCCTATTTGATGGAGATGGCCAACCTCCGCGAGCACTGCTCGTGGGTCCATCCGGGGGATTGGGATGGGGCGACCGCCAAGGCAAAGGACCTGGTGGCAAGCGCGGTAGCGCGGGCGCGCTTCCTGCAGGAGCAGGAGGAGCTGGAGGTCCCGGTAACGGGGCGGGCGCTGGTGATCGGCGGCGGGGTCGCCGGCATCGAGGCGGCCCTCGAGCTGGCCGACCAGGGCCACGAGGTGACCCTGGTCGAGAAGCAGCCCTCCATCGGCGGGATCATGGCGCAGCTCGACAAAACCTATCCCACCATGGACTGCTCTATATGAATTCTCGGCCCTAAGGCCATCGATGCCGGTCGGCATCCACGTATCGAGCTCCTGACCAACTCCGAGGTGGAAGAGGTCTCCGGTTACATCGGCAACTTCACGGTCGCGATCCGCAAAAAGCCGCGATACGTGGATCCCGAGCTTTGCAACGCCTGCGAGGAGTGCGTCAAGGTCTGTCCGGTGGTGGTGCCGGACGAATTTCAGATGGGCTTGAGCTCGCGCAAGGCGATCTACATTCCCTTCCCGCAGGCGGTGCCCTGCTCCTACATCCTCGACATGGACTCGTGTCTGGGCATCAACCCGATCGCCTGCGGCAAGTGCGCCGACGTGTGTGAAAAGGAGGCCATTGACTACGACGACCAGGGGGAGGTGGTGACTCGCGAGATCGGGGCGATCATCGTCGCCATCGGTCTCGACGTCTACGATCCCACTGAGATGGACGAGTACGGCTACACCCGCTTCGACAACGTCATCACCTCGATGGAGTTCGAACGCCTGATCTGTGCCGGCGGGCCGACCGATGGGCACTTCGTGCGCCCCTCGGACCACACGCGACCGCTGCGCATCGGATTCATCCAGTGCGTCGGCTCCCGCAACCCCAAGATCGGCCGGCCATACTGCTCCAACATCTGCTGCATGAACACGATCAAGGACACGCTGCTTCTCGCGGACCACTACCCCGATACCGAAAACTCGGTCTTCTACCAGGACATCCGGGCCTTCGGAAAGAGCTTCGAGGACATGTTCCAGAGATCCAAGGAGGCTGGCACGCGCTACATCCGCGGTCTCCCCGGAGACATCGAGGAGAACCCCGAGAACCGTAACCTCTTCCTGACCGTCGAGAACACGACCTCGGGAAAACTGGAACGCCACGAACTCGACATGGTAGTGCTGTCAGTGGGGGTGGAGCCGGCCAAGGATCGCGACAAGATGGCCGGTCTGCTCACTCTGTCGAAGACCTCGGATGGCTTCTTCATGGAGTCCCACCCCAAGCTCAAACCGGTCGACGCACCCACCCGCGGGGTCTTCTTCGCCGGCTTCTGCGAGTCGCCCAAGGACATCAAGGACTCGGTCTGCCAGGCGGGCGCTGCGGCGTCGCGAGCGGGCGCGCTGCTCAACGCGGGTGATATCACGATCGAGGCCATCACCAGCATCATCGACGCCGAGGCCTGCTCCAAATGCGGGCTCTGCGCCTCGGTCTGCCCCTACGGCGCGATCACCTGGAAAAAAGGAGAAGTTGCAACCGTCGTGGAGGCCGCGTGTGCCGGCTGCGGCGCCTGCGGCGCCACCTGCACCTTCGGCGCCATTACCATGCGCCACTTCACCGACGATCAGCTCATCGCTCAGATCCGCGCCACTCTGGACGACAAACCGGAGGACAAGGTCTTCGGCTTTGCCTGCAACTGGTGCTCGTACGCCGGAGGCGACATGGCCGGCATCTCACGCATCCAGTACCCCTCGACCAACCGCGTTGTGCGCACCATGTGCTCTGCGCGGGTGTCGGAGGAGATGGTGCTCGAGGCCTTCCGCTGCGGCGCCCCGGTGGTGCTGGTCTCCGGCTGTCACTACGCCGACTGCCACTACATCGACGCCAATCGGCAGACCGTAAAACGGGTACAGCGGCTGTGGAACAAGCTCGAGAAGGCCGGAGTGCGCCCCGAGCGACTGCAGTTGGAGTGGATCTCGGCCGCCGAAGGCCAGAAGTTCGCCAAGGTCATGGGCCAGATGGAGGAGCTGCGGAAAACCGTGACCCCAGAGGAAATCGCGCACGGGCGTGAAGCTCTCAAAAAGAAACCGAAGAAGAAACGGGCGGCGAAGAAGGACGCCGACGCCGCTTCGGCGGTTCCGGCCTGATGTTCCTCATCTTCAATTCTCGGCTGGGGTTTTTCCTGGAACATCCTCCTAGCAGGGAGGAACTCGCCGGGAAAAACCACGACCGAGAATTGAATCAAAGGAGCAATTGACAATGGCAACCGTCACCATGGGTGATTTCAAGTGCATGATGTGCGGGCACGAGTACCAGGAGAAGGTGGTCAAGGGTGAGGACGTGGAGCGTTCGTGTCCGAAGTGCCGGTCCAACAGCATCAGGCATCTCAAGAAAAAGAAAAGCTCATGAGGCTTTCGACAACTCAAATTCGGCGGGTTGATCCCGCGGTGAGCGGTCTTCGAATCAACCACCAATGCTGCCCGCGAGAGCAACCCGCCGAATTTGAAGAAAGGGCCGATCGATGAGCGCCGATAACACCGACATCGTTCGGGTCGATTTCGCCTTCAAGCGCGAGCTGGCGCAGAAGATCGAAGGCAACCTCGCCAACTTCTGCTACCAGTGCGGCGCTTGTGTGGGTGACTGTCCCGCCACCCGCTACTCGGTGGCCTTCAACCCTCGCGAGATCATGCTCAAGGTGCTCTACGGCCTCGAGGGCGAACTGCTTGGAGAGAGCTCGGTGCTGTGGGAGTGCACCAACTGCTACAACTGCCACGAGCGTTGCCCGCAGGAGGTGAAGCCGGTGGAGGTCATCATTTCTCTGAAGAACATGCTCGCCGACCGAGGGCGGGCCCCAGCCGCCACCGATAAGGTGATCCGCACATTCATGACCTCCGGCCGTACGGTGCCCGACAATCCCGCCATCAACAAGCAGCGCGCGAAGTACGGTTTGGCACCTCTCGGCCCGGTGCCGATGGAAGAAATCCACGCCCTTCTCGAGCCGCTCGAGGACGAGGGAGGTGGATCGTGAAGCGCTACGCCTTCTTTCCCGGCTGTCTCATCCCCGCCCGCCACCCGGCCATGGAGTTCGCCATTCGATCCACCCTGTCCAAGCTCGAAGTGGAGATCGTCGATCTCGAGGGGACATCGTGCTGCCCCGACCCTATCTACTTCAAGTCCAAGGACAAGGAGTCATGGCTGGCGGTGGCCGCCCGCAATCTGTGCCTGGCCGAAGACCTCGGTCTCGACATATTCACCAACTGCTCCGGTTGTACCGCCACCCTCTCCGAGACCTACCATCTACTCAAGGACGAGGAAATCAGGGATCGGGTCAACCAGCGACTGGCGCGCATCGGCCGTGAGTACCGGGGCACCAGCCGCGTGCGCCACATCGCAACCCTGGTACGGGACGAAGTCGGATACGACGCGGTGAAGGAGTCGGTTGTGCGGCCGCTGGAGGGGCTCAAGGTCGCGATCCACTACGGCTGCCACTTGCTCAAGCCGTCGCGCATCATGCAGGTGGACAACCCGGACAACCCGCAGGTCCTCGAGCGGCTGGTGGAGGCCATCGGCGCGACCCCGGTGCGCCACGCCAACTGGTACCTGTGCTGCGGCAAGGCCTGCCAGAACGAGGACATTCCCAACAAAATGATGCACGACCTGCTGGCCACCGTGAACGATGAGGAGGCGGATCTCCTCGGCATGATCTGCCCGACCTGTTTCGGCCAGTTCGACCACGGGCAGATGAAGATCGGGAAGCTCTATGAGGAGGACTTCTCGACCCCGCCGGTTTACTACTTCCAGCTCCTCGCCTTCGCCCAGGGCGTACCCTACGACAAGCTCGGGTTCGAGCGCCAGCGCTTCAAGCCCGTGGCCCTCCAGCGCTACGAGCAGGCTGCGGCCCCAGCGTAGCCAGGTTCCGAGAAACCCTGATCAGTCCCCGTCCCGGTCTGGCGCCTCTCCGAAGAAGTTGAGGCTGTCGAACCGCTCCGCGTGCTCCCCGTACTCATCCACCCCGTTGGCGGCAAAGACGAAGGTCGCCCGCTCGCCGAAGACCCGCGAGAAGCTGACTCTGACCGGTGAGCCGTCGTCGGTGAGCGAGAGGATGTCGACCAATCGCTGGTCGAGGTTCGAGCTGAGGTCGGCTCGGCACAGCGGGCAGCGGAAGGTGTAGAGGGTTCCCAGCTCGAAGGTGAGGGACGCCGGGTAAATGATGGAGTAGTCGCCGAGCTCGGGGGCGAGCAGGACGAGCTCCCGCTCCTGATCGTGCTCGACAATGAACACCACCAGGGTTCCGGGGTTGAGCAGCTTGCGGCAATGAGGACAGTAGTATTCGCGTCGCATCCTGACCCTCCCGCGCCGGATCGTTCTCATCGACCCCGCACGGGAGCATCATACTCCCGTTTTGGGTGGAGGGGCGGCTTCGCCTCGCAAATGACGCGCCGCCAGGGGTACACACGAGGATTCCGATGCCCGCAATTCCTGAATTTTGATCTTGTGTCTCAATAAATTTGCAATTTTCGTTGAAATGTCTCATCTTTATTAACAGGTAACTCGGATCAGGGCCTCTCAGCCACGACGCGCAGGATGAGCGCTTGGGCCCTGCCGTGGGTCAAAGGAGGGATTGATAGTGAGTACCACCGCCATGCCGCAACCCGCAACCGGGATCCACAAAAATGTGACTTTGACCGATGGGCGCAAAGTGACGATTCGCAATATGCACCCGGACGACGTGGAGCCCTCCTTCACGTTCTTCTGTGAGCTTCCCGATGAAGACCGCAAGTACCTGCGCCTCGACGTAACGCGCCGCGAGGTCGTGGAGCGGCGCACCACCGAGCTCGACGGGAGTCGAGTGGAAAGAATTGTCGTGGTGCACGAGGACGAGATCGTGGCCGACGGCTCCCTGGAACTTCAGGGTCACGGCTGGGGGGACAAAGTGGCCGAGGTCCGCCTCATCATCGCGCGGCCCTGGCAGCGGTTCGGTCTCGGCACGCTGATGGCTCGTGAGCTCTTCCACCTCGCCTCGAAGCACAGAATGGACCGCATCGTCGTCCGGCTGATGCGTCCGCAGGTCGGGGCGCACCGCATCTTTCAGCGCCTGGGCTTCCACGAGGAGTTCCTCATTCCCGAGCACGTGCGGGACCAGGCGGGAGAATGGCAGGACCTGATCATCATGCGCTGCCCTCTCGAGGACCTGTGGCGGGAGATGGAGTTCGAGCTCGAGTCATCCGACTGGCAGCGGCACCGCTGAGAAATTAAGAATTAAGAATTAAGAATTAGGAATTAGGATATAGGAATTAGGGATTAGGGACTTCCCCCGCCCTCTCGTTATTTTCCCGGCGACCGCGTCTCAGTCCAATCTTTGTTATCATCTCCTGGCGTGAATCCTTCGGGAGGGTGTGATGACCGAGAACACAGGCAAGGGATCCGGGCTCGGGATCATCGGCTACGACAGCTACGAGTTCGTGGTGGCCGATGTCGAACGCAGCCGGAAATTCTACACCGAGATGTTGGACGTGCCCGTGGTGGCGCGTCTTTCCGAGCGTCAGGCCGCCGAGCGTGGCGAGGATGCCCTGCTCTTTGCCGCCGGCAAGGCGCGGTGCGTCTGCGTGACGCCGCGCGAGCGCGGCTCGGCGGCTGAGCGCTGGCTCAAGCGGCACCCTGACGGGGTGCGGGTGGTGAGTTTTCGGGTGCGCGACCTGCAGGCGACGAGGACGGCATTGTCCGAGCGGGGCGCCGCCATGTGCACCGAGGTCGTCGAGGCTGCTGACGCCCAGGGTCGGCCGTACCATCACTTCGACATTGCCACTCCGTTGGGAGATGTCCGGTTCCGTTTCGTCGAGCGGACCTCGGGCGCGCTGGCGCCTGGATTCGAGCCGCTCGAGACCGGTGGGGAAGCCAATTCCAACGGTCTCCAGGTCATCGACCACATCACCTCCAACTTCCTCACCATCGAACCCCACGTGACGTGGTTGCGCGACGTCATGGGTTTTGAAGAGTACTGGCGGATTTTCTTCCACACCGCCGACATCAACCCAACAACTGGCGGGTCAGGTCTCGCCTCCATCGTCATGTGGGATCCGGAGTCGGGGATCAAGTTCGCCAACAACGAGCCCGTCACCCCAAACTACGAGGCAAGCCAGATTTACAGCTTCATCGAAGCCAACAACGGCCCGGGTGTGCAGCACGTAGCCTTCCATGTGCCCTTGATTTCGCCCGCGGTCGAGGGCATGCGCCGCGCCGGCATCGAGTTCCTGGACACCCCGGCGACCTACTACGACATGCTCCCCGAACGGCTGGTCCGCCAGCAAGTAACCAACTTCTCCGAGAAGGTGGAGGAGATGCAGCGTCTCGGCATCCTGGTCGACGGCGATGACGACCGCTATCTGCTGCAGATCTTTATGGTTGAGGGCGGACTGCTCCACGACGACGAGAAGGCCGGGCCGTTTTTTTATGAGGTCATCCAGCGCAAGGGCGCTCGCGGCTTCGGCGAGGGCAACTTCCGCGCCCTCTTCGAGTCCATCGAGCGCGACCAGGTGGATCGCGGCGCCGCGGAAAGACAGCTGCGAGCGGGAGCAGGAAGCTGACGGAAAAATTTTGAATTTTGAAGTCTCAATTTTGAATTTTCCTGGTTGTTTACGAGCGCCCAGAAAGGGTGCGGTGGAATTGAGAATTCAAATTTGAGAATTGAGAATTCGCGAGCGACAACGAGGTGACAGGATGATCCATCGTCTCACGCGCGGCACGATCCCCCGGAAGCCCCACTCCGTTTTTGAGGTGGACGGTAAGCTCACTTACGAGCACTGCTTCACTCGCGGGGGCTTTGAGTCGATCTATACCATCCTCTGGCACCGTGAACCGCCGCACTGGGTGGAGACCGAGGAGGACCTCGGCTTTCATCCGGGTTGGGCGGAGGCCGAAGCCTCGGCGCCCCTTCGCCGGTCCCACTATCTCAGCGCACAACAGGCTGACGGCAGCAGCCCCTTCCTCGCCCGGCGGCTGCTCTTCGCCAACGCCGATCTCGGGGTGTGGCTGGGCCGACCAACTGAGAGCGAGTCGACCCTGGTGGCCAACGCCGACGGCGACGAGCTGACATTCGTGCATGAAGGTTCCGGCCGCATCGAATGTCCGCTTGGCGTGGTGCCCTTTACGGCCCAGGACTATGTCTACGTTCCCCAGGGCCTGCCCCACCGCTGGGTGCTCGACGGCCCGGCGATGCTCTTGATGATCGAGGGGCGTACACCCGTCAGGGTGCCCAAGCAGTACCGAGCGTCCGAGGGCCAGCTCTCGATGTACGCTCCCTTCACCCATCACGACTTCATAGAGCCCGAGTGGTCGGACGGCGGCCCCGAGACCCTCGACGCCCCGCGGCGGCTGGTTGTTCAGTCCGGAGGACGACTGACCGCTGTCGAGATGGCACACGATCCCTTCGACGTGGTCGGCTGGGACGGTCAATCATGGCCCTTTGCCTTCCCGATCAAGGCCTTCCAGCCGAGGACTGCGTCGATCCACCTGCCGCCGACCATCCACACCAACTTCGCTGGCCCGGGCTACGTCGTCTGCTCCTTCGTGCCGCGGGTGGTGGACTTTGCCGACGACGCGATCCCCTGTCCCTACCCGCACTCCTCGCCCGACTGCGACGAGATCCTCTTCTACGTCGAGGGGAACTTCACCTCGCGCAAGGGCATCGGCCCAGCCTCCATCACCCTCCACCCGCGCGGCCTCCCGCACGGCCCCCACCCGGGCACCTACGAGGCCTCCATCGGTACCGAACGTACCGACGAACTTGCGGTCATGATCGACACCTTCAAGCCGCTCCTGCCGACCGAGCACGCCCGGGCCATCGAGGAAGCGGGCTACAACCGAAGCTGGATGGGGTGAGAAATTAGGAATTCGGAATTTGGAATTGCGGACTTGGAAGTTGTGCGGTAGAAGATGACCGGTATCATGGTCGAGGTTGATTTGTGACCCAGAAGGCATTTCAGGATTATTACCCCGATGAGCTGAGCCACTGCCATGGCTGCGGCCGACTCAACGAGCACGGCCTCCGCATCAAGAGCCACTGGGACGGCGACGAGACGGTGACGGTTTTTTCCCCGGAGCCCCATCACATGGCCATCCCCGGCTATGTCTACGGCGGCCTGATCGCCTCTCTCGTCGATTGCCACGGGACCGGCACCGCGATGGCCGCAACCTACCGCGCCGAGGGTCGCGAGATGGACACCGAGCCGGCTCTGCGTTTCGTAACGGCCTCGCTCCACGTGGACTACCTGCGCCCGACGCCGCTCGGTGTGCCGCTGGAAATCCGTGGAAGGGTGAAAGAGCTCAAGAAGCGCAAGGTCGTCGTGACCGCCACCGTGTCCGCCGAAGGCGAGCTCTGTGCGCGGGGCGAGGTGGTGGCGGTGCAGATGCCGGAGCATTTGATTCCAACTGACTGATTTCGCTGCGAGGTGAGGTATGACGTCCTCAGTCGAGCCGGAAACGTTGACCGCTGATGAGATCTTCGCCATCGAACGCCCCGATTCGAGCCTTCTGACGTACTACGTGGGAGCTTCCCTGGTGGCGGGACCCTTTTTCCCAATTGTGCTCATCCCCCTTTACTTTCGCTATCACACGATGCGCTACCGATTCTCGAACGAGGGGGTCTCGATGCGCTGGGGGGTGCTCTTCCGCAAGGAAATCAACCTCACCTTCGCCCGCATCCAGGACATCCACCTGACCAGCAACTTCGTCGAACGCTGGCTCGGCCTGGCGAGAATCCAGATCCAGACCGCCAGCGGGAGCTCCAAGGCGGAGATGACGATCGAAGGGGTTCGCCAGTTCCGGGCCCTGCGCGACTTTCTCTACGCCCGGATGCGAGGCGCCAGGGGAATGGGGCCGGCCGCCACCGGGGCGCCCTCGGAAGCGGCGTCCGCGGCCGGACCGCCGGTCGCCGGCGATACGACGGACGAGCTGGCGGCGACCCTGCGTCAGGCGGTCGCCGAGCTGCGGGCGATCCGCAAGGCGCTGGAGGCACGCGGAGGGTCGGCTGATGGCTAACCCGCCTCTCAAGAACCTGATCACAACGGTCCTGAAAGTGCCGCCCCAACCCGAAGCGCCGCTGGGCAGCCCGGGCTCGCTCCGCGTCTTCAACGCCGCGCCGGGCTTTTATCGCTACCGCGTGGCGCAGTGGGCTCTCGGCCAGCTCGGTACGGCCGCCGGCCTGGTCGTGGGTCTCGTTTTCCTCAACAGGATCCAGGTCGGCCCGCTGTCTTTTGCTCACGGGCTGATACAGCCTCTCGAAGTGCTGGGCGTGCTCCTGTTCCTGATTCAGCTGCCATTCACCTTCATGATGGTCGACCTGGACTACCGCTACCGCTGGTACATGATCACCGACACCAGCCTGCGCATTCGCGAGGGGCTGATGGTCATCCGCGAACGGACCATGACCTTCGCCAACATCCAGAACCTCTCGCTGCGCCAGGGGCCGCTCCAGCGGCTGCTCGGCATCGCCGACCTCCGGGTCCGCACCGCCGGCGGGGGCGGAGGGGAGGGGTCGGGCAAGCATGAGAAGGAGATGTCCGAGGCGGCCAACATGCACCTCGGCTACTTCCGCGGCGTTGACAACGCGGAGGAGATCCGCGACGCGATCATGAGTCGGATGCGGGGCCTCAGGGACACCGGCCTCGGCAACCCGGACGAACCGGTTGCTCCGGCGCCGGACGTCCAGGTCTCGGCCGAGGGCAGCCGCGAGTTGCTCGCCGCGGCCCACGAGCTGCTCGCCGAGACCCGCCGCCTGCGCTCCGCCGTGACGCTCTGAACCATTTCGACCCTTTGAGACGGCCCGTGCGCTCGGTCACGTTGTTGCGGGCTCTCGCGTTCGAAAACGCCTCCAATGGGACCGTGAGATCGATTTCAGCGAACTGGCTCGCATATCTCACCAGCTTTTTGCTGCGGCCGGCGATGCACCGCCCCCAGCGTCGTTTTCTCACCTCGGGGTGCTCGACGTACTGTCAAGTACGACTCCGCACCCCTCGGATCGAAAACACCACTGTGCACGGCACCTCGCCGGTCTCGCGAGGAAACCCGGTGAGATATGCGAACCAGAACGGGCGGAGGCGCGTATTATGTGGGTGATGCTGCGATCGCAACGGCGTCTCACTTTCACGTTGGCGCCCGGGATCTTCGCGTTCCTGATTGCCGTCCTCTCGGTAGCGGACATGTTCTTGCCGCGCCCGTACGACGGCGTGATTCTGGAAACGGATGTTCCGGGTGCGCACGTCGTGCGCACGGTCGTCCCGGGATCCGGGGCCGATCGAGCCGGAATCCGGCCCGCGGATGTGATTGTCGGCATCGATCGGTCCTTCCTCGACTCGAACACCCACGCACAGGAGCTGCTCAACCAACACCGCATCGGGGAGTCGGTCCCCTATCTCGTGCGGTCAGGGGGTCATGTTTTCGAGGTCGACGTCGAGCTCGGCCGCCGGCGCATCGGCGATACGAGCTACCTCTACGCCGCCCTCCTCGGTTTCGCCTTCTTCGTGATCGGCGCCTTCGTGGTGTTGCGCCAGCCCCGGCAGCCCACGGCGCGGGTCTTCTACACCATGTGCAGTCTCTTCCTGCTCTTTCTGGTGTGTCGACTGCGTCCGGCGTCGTACTCGTGGGTCGACACATTTGTGCTCACCACGGGGACGATGGCGTTGCTCTTCCTGCCGGCCGCCTTTCTCCATTTCTTTCTGATCTTCCCCCGTCCGGTTTGGGAGTGGAGACGGGATCCCGCGGCCGATTTTGTCGGTTGGATAGCCCGCCTGAGCCCCAAGATGCTCCCCATCTACCTGGTGCCGCCCCTCGTCTACCTGGGCACCGTTATGTGGGCGCGGCGTTCGGGCAGCTCGCTCGCCTTGATCAGCGGGGCGCCGATGACCAACTGGTGGGTGATGGTTGGTTATATGGTGCTCGGTCTCGGCGCCCTCGGGCTGAGTGCGCTCTACCTTCCGGACCCGCACCAGCGCCGAGGCGCCGGCCTGGTTTTCCTCGGTACCCTCTTCGGCGTGGCCCCCTTCATTCTGCTGGCGGTGGCCTTCCCCTCGTTCCTCCACACCGAGCGATTCCTGTTCTACGGCGTCGTGCCGCTGATCCTGGTGCCCATCACTTTCGCCTACGCCATCATCCGTTTCCAGCTGCTGGACATCCGGGTGATCCTGCGCAAGAGCCTGCTCTACACCGTAACCACGGCGATGGTGACCGCGGTCTATGCCCTCGGGATCGCTTCGTTTAACCTCCTCTTCCGCGGCACCCGCCTCGCGGAGTCGCCGTTTTTCCCGGTGGTTTTCGCGCTCGCGATCGTGCTCCTCTTCGAACCCCTCCGCCACCGCCTCCAGGGACCTGTAGACCGTTTCTTCTTCGCTGAGCGGCTCCGCCTGCAGCGGGCGATGGTCGAGATGGGAGAGGCCTTCACCAGTGAGGTCGAGATCGGTCCGGTGGTGACCCAGCTTGTCGAGCGGTTGCCCGAGCTTCTCGGCCTTCGCTTCGCGGCGCTATATCTCGGGCAGGGGTCGCGTTTGGCGCGACAGGCGGGCCCGGAGAGCCTCCCGGAGGAGCTGCCGGTCATCGGCATCCTCCATGACCAGCTCAAGCGACGAGGCTCGCTGGTGCGTCTCGACGAGCTCGCCCCATTGCGCTTGCTCTCACCGGAGGTCGATGAGCTGAGCAAGTCTCTGGAGCAGGCGGGGGTGGAGCTGGCGGGCCTGTTGGCGACCACGCGACGCGCCGTTGGGGTGATCCTGCTCTCCGGCAAAGCCGGCCAGACCGCCTTCGAAAATGAGGAGCTCCAGCTTCTGCGCGGCCTCCTCAACCAGGCCTCCATCGCGCTGGAGACCAGCACGCTGCTCGACGAGCGCACGCGCCAGGCCGAGCTCGAACGCGAACTCAAGATCGCGGCCTCGATCCAGGCCTCGCTGCTGCCGGATGAGCTGATGGCGGCAGATGGATGGTCCTTGGCGGCGGTTTGTCGGCCCGCGCAGGAAGTGGGGGGAGACTTCTTCACCCAGTTGCCCGGCCGCAGGCCCGGAGAACACGCGGTCGTCTACGGCGACGTGTCCGGGAAGTCGATCTCCGGGGCGTTGATGATGATGGCGGCGCACGAGGTGCTCAACGCCCTGGCGCTTGCCAACCCGGATCCCGAAGAGCTCTTCCGTCTCGCCAACGAGAGGCTCTATAGCATGCGCAAAGGACGCAGGTCCGAGCTTCAGCCTGGCAGCTTCGTCGCGCTCGGTTACCTCGCGTGTCGGGCCGGCGAAGGGATCCTGCGCTATTCTCTGGCCGGGCAGCCTCCTCCCATGGTTCGCCGCTGCTCGGGGGTGGTGGAGTGCCTCGAGCTGCCGGAACACCGCCTGCCCCTGGGGGCGCTGAGAATCGGCGGCCACCAGGTGAAGCAGGTCGGCCTGGTGGCGGGCGATATGGTGCTCGCCTACTCGGACGGGGTGGTGGACGCGCAGTCGCCGGAGGGTGATTTCTACGGTGAGGATCGGCTGCTCCAGGCAGTGGCGGAGTCGCCGGCAGATCCCAACGAGGTCGTGAACTATCTCCTCGAAGAGATCGAGGCTTTCACGTGCGGGCATACCCCCTACGACGACCTCACTCTGTTGGCGGCAACCTGGAAGGGCGCGGGCTAACCAGCCTATCTCGCCGGGTGTCTACTGCTCCCGCTGCATCATCTTCATAAAATCGAAGGGCTTTTCGGTGTAACCCTCGGGTGGATCGTAGTTTCCGGCGGGCGGGTCGACCTTCTCCACCGAGGTCACCTTCTCCGAGCTCGCGACCGTGGTGTCGCCGACCATGGTCATGTTCATAATGCTCTCCTGCGCCACCACGAGACCCTCGATCTTGGCCATTTCCTCGGCCATGTTGTCGGCGCCCGGTTGGAGGCGGAGAATCTCGGCAACCATGCGGCGATACGAATCCCGATCCAAGTCGACGGCGGTGGTGGCCCACAGGGTCGCGTCGACGGTCATCATCTGCGATGTCATCTTCATGTCATAACGTCGGGCCTGCCAGTCTCCGATCGTCTGTAGCTCGTCGGTGGGCGTGACTGTTACGTCGAGCGTCATCATCGCCAGCATCTGGTCGGCCATTTGCGGCGGCAGGAACTTGCTGATGTCCAACGGCAGGTCGATCACGTTGTAGGTCTGGTCCGCGTGGTTAACGACGATTAGCTTCTTGGTGTCGAGGCGCACGATCGCCGAGGTGTCTCCCTGGTTGCTGCGCATCCGATCGGCACCAATCCACGTCACTTCCTCCTGATCATTGGCGGGCTGATCCTGACCCATGATGCTGAATCCGTCGCGGTGGGTCATTTTCACCACCTTAAAATCTGCCGAGACGACACCGGCGGTCAGAAGGACCACGAGAAGGGCGACGAGAGACCTGCGAGAAGACATGCTCACCTCCGTGCTTTGAGTGATTCGTTCGGTGCGGACGCAGCGCACATCATAGCAAACGTCTGCAGAAGGCCGCGAATCCGGTGACCATTTCGTGGAGCCGTTCCTCCAGGGCGGGATCGGCAAGCCTTCCCTCCTCGTCAAGGAGCCGGGAAATGCCGGGGAGAAAGACGCGCCGCCCGAAGAGGTGGGCGTGGCGATACTGGAAGACCATTTCTAGGTGTTCCACGGCGCGGAGCGCGCCCCACGGGCCTGCGGCGATGCCGATGAAGGCCGCTGGCTTCTCGTACAGGCTCTCCGGGAATCGAAGCATGTCGATAAAGTGCTTGAGAACCCCCGGGTAGGAGCCGTTGTACTCGGGGACAACGGTGAGAATGCCGTCGGTGGCGAGAATCTTTTCCTGGAAGATTTCGAACTCCGGGGGTTTGGACGCGTAGCTCGACCCGGCGTAGATTTCTTGCGGGAGATCGGCGAGATCGAGGAGAGAAGCCTCTTCGCCGACCTTCTGAAGGGCCTCGGACGCAAGGTGGGCCACCTTGAGCGTGTTCGATCCTGGACGGTTCGTGCCTGCTACCACGGTGATCATCGGGTCCTCCTGGGCAATGAGATTAGGGTCCACCTTTTCAAACCGATCAACCGCAGGTCTTGCGGGCACATTCCTTGCCGCAGCAGGAAGCTGGTGAGATATGCGGGCTAGAGACACCTCATGAATAATGCGGGCTGGAGGAGTAGAATGCCGGCCGGAGGGGTCAACATGAGAAGGATCGGTTTTCTGGGTGTCGCCACGGTGCTCTGCTTCGCGTCCACGAGCGTAGCTGCTGAAACGGTGCACCACCGCTTGACCGTTCAGATTCAGCCGACCACACACATTCTGCAAGTGGCGGACTCTCTGGACTTCGCCGCAGCGGTGGAACCAGACCCGTCGGGCGCCTTCCGGTTCGTTCTCCATGCCGGCCTGGACCCCGAGGTCAGAACGCCGGGTTGGCGTCTGGAACAGGTGGACGGTCCGGTGACGGCCGAATTTTTCGGCATCAACGCGACTACCGACACCGTCGCCGAGACGGTGCCGCTCGAGGCCTTTCTCCTTATTTCTGAGGAGGGCGCTGCGGGTGAGGTGGAGCTCGTCTACGGGGGTGAGATCAACCACCCGCTCGCGACCCAGGGTGAGGAGTACCAACGCAGCTTCTCCGAAACGCCGGGGATCATCGACGAACGCGGCGTGTTTCTCGCGGGCACCAGCTTCTGGGTCCCGACATTCGGCGATGGGCTGATGACCTTCGAGCTCAAGTTGACGGACCTGGCGCCGCCGTGGAAGGTGGTTTCTCAGGGGCGCCGAACCAGCCACCAGGCCACCGCCGACGGCAGCTGGACGACCATCTGGCTCTTGGAGGACCCTACCGAGGAGGTCTACCTGGTGGCGGGACCATGGCACGAGTACTCGCGGATGGCGGACGATGTGGAGGTTTTTGCGTTCCTGCGTGAGGAGGAGGCGGCCCTGGCACAGCGGTACCTGGATGCCACCGCCCGCTACCTGAAGCTGTACGAGGAGATGCTGCCGCCGTTCCCCTACGCCTCCTTTGCCCTGGTAGAGAACTTCTGGGAGACCGGCTATGGGATGCCCGGGTTCACCCTTCTCGGGCCGCGCGTCATCCGCTTCCCTTGGATACTCACCTCGTCTTATCCGCATGAGCTCCTGCACAACTGGTGGGGCAACTCGATCTACGTCGACTCCGAGCACGGCAACTGGTGCGAGGGGATCACCGCCTACATGGCGGACCACCTCTTCGCCGAGCAGCGCGGCGAGGGCATCACCTACCGTCGCGCGACGCTCAAGAAGTTCACCGACATGGTTTCGGGAGGTGAGGATTTTCCGCTCTCCGAGTTCGGTTCCCGGCACTCGGCGGCCTCGGAGGCAGTGGGTTATGGAAAGTGCCTGATGCTCTTCCACATGGCGCGGCGCGCCGTGGGTGACGAGGAGTTTCTGGCTGCGATGTCCCTCTTCGACAAGGAGAACCGCTTCTCCCGTGCTGCCTTTTCGGACATCGCGGAGGCCTTCACCGACGAGACGGGAGGCGATTGGGTCCCCTTCATCGAAGAGTGGATCGGACGCACTGGAGCGCCTCAACTCGAGATCCGCGAGGCGAGGGTAGAGGAGGGCGCGCCGGGAGAGGCGCCGTGGAGGGTAGCGGTCCACCTGCGTCAGGTTCAGGAGGAGGACCCGTTCCCCATCACCGTCCCGGTGGCTGTGACCGTGGAGGGAAGGACGGAACCGGTGTGGGTCGAAGCCGGCTCCTGCGGACGGGACTGCATCGTCGAGGTGCCCTGTCCCGCGCGACCGATTCGGGTGGACGTGGACCCGGCGTTCGACGTGATGCGCCGCCTCGACCCGCTGGAGGTTCCTCCTGCCCTGTCGACCGTCTTTGGAAGCAAGGACCCGCTCTTCGTGCTACCGTCCGCGGCGTCAGAGGAGGAGTTGGCTTCCTGGAGGCAGGTCGCCAGCGACTGGGCCAGACCTGCAACCGCGCGAACCGTCCTCGACTCCGAGCTCGAGGCCCTGCCCGATACCCCGGTCTGGGTGCTGGGCTGGAGCAATATTTTCGGTGAGGAGATTGCCCGCCGGGTCGCCGACCAGGGGGTCGCGGTGGAGGCCGAGCGGGTGGCGCTGGTCGGAGATTCGCTTCCGCGCAGCGATCACTCTCTGGTGCTGATGGCGAGGGCCGCCGGCGATCCCGAGATGGCGGTGGGCTGGGTGGCGGCGGCCCCGGTGGCGGCGATTCCCGGTCTCGGACGCAAGCTGCCACACTACACCCGATACTCCTACCTCGCCTTCCGCGGTGACGAGCCGGAGAACGTCGCCAAGGGGATGTGGCAGCCTCTGAGCTCGCCAATGGTGCGCAACCTCACCGACGGCGAGATGCCGGAGCTCGCGTTGCCGCCGCGGGCGCCGCTCGCCGAGCTGCCGCCGGCCTACGATGCCGGCGCCCTGGGCCGCAGAGTGGCCGAGCTCGCCGATCCCTCCCTCGAGGGGCGCGGTCTCGGCTCCGAGGGTCTCGCTCGCGCTACAGCCAAGGTCGAGACATGGCTTGGCGAAAGCGATCTCGAGCCGGCGGGGGACGAAGGTTTTCGCCAGAGCTGGCGGTGGACGGGCGGCGAGCCAGAACGTGAGATGGAGCTCGTCAACCTGGTTGCCCGTGTGCCGGGCGCCGACCCGGCGCTGGCCGACTCCCCGGTGCTTGTCTTAGCTCATATCGACCACCTCGGCCGGGGCTGGCCGGATGTCCGCTCGGGCAACGAGGGAATGGTGCATCCCGGAGCGGACGACAACGCCTCGGGTGTGGCGGTGCTCCTCGAGCTCGCGCGAACCATGGCGGCCGAGCCGCCGCGGCCGCGGCCGGTGCTCTTCGCGGTCGTCACAGGTGAGGAGGCCGGGCTTCTCGGCTCGCGGCACCTGTTGGAATCCATGCCCTCCGAGTCCCGGCCCTTCGCCTGCGTCAACCTCGACACAGTCGGCCGGCTCGCCGACGGCAAGCTCTACGTGCTCAACGCCGACACCGCCCGCGAATGGCGCTTCATTTTCATGGGAGTTGGTTACACCACCGGGGCGCCAGTGGCGGTGGTCTCCGAGCCTCTCGATGCCTCGGACCAGGTGGCGTGCATCGACCATGGGGTGCCGGCGATCCAGCTCTTCACCGGCCCGACCCCGGACTACCACCGGCCGTCGGACACCGCTGATACTATCGACGCCGAGGGCATGGTGGTGGTGACCGAGGCCGCCCACGAGGCGGTGGGCTATCTTGCCGAACGCAGGGAGGAGCTGACCGTGACCATCAGCCCGACGGTTGAGGGCGTCCCAAAGGCGGCAGCTGCCGCCGGGGGTGAGCGGCGGGCCAGCCTGGGTACGATGCCCGATTTCTCCTTCGAGGGCGCGGGGGTGCGGGTACAACAGGTGACGCCGGGATCCGGCGCCGAAAAGGCCGGAATTGCGGCGGGTGACGTGATTGTTGCTCTCGACAGTGAGGCGGTGATGGATTTGCGGTCGTTCTCCGGCCTGCTCAAGGCTCGCGCACCGGGTGACACAGTCGAGGTAAAGCTGGTCCGGGACGGCGAGGAGATAGGCCTCACCGCTGTGCTTGGTGCGAGGTAAAGGCGTTTTATAGACAGTTTTTTGAGAGATTTCGCTGATCTGCCAGAGGAGGAAACATGGTCACCTTCACCGAAACTGCTCGACAGAAGGTTCGCGAGTACATGGATATGGCCGAAAACAAAAGCTCGGGCGTGCGCATCACCGCGCACCGGCAGGGCCGGCACCACTTCCGCTACGAGCTGGCCCTGGTTTTCGACGGGGAGACCGCCGCCGCCGACGTGGTCGTGGATCAGGATCTCTTCAATGTCTATCTCGAACCACAGAGCGCGGAGTGGATCGAGGGGACAAATGTTGATTATGTCTCCGAGGTCACCGGCGCCGGCTTCGTGTTTAACAACCCACAGGCGGATGTTCACTGGGATGACCCGCTGGCACAGCGGGTGCAGCAGGTCATCGACGAGCGTGTCGCGCCCTCGCTCGCCGGCCACGGGGGGTGGATCGAGCTCCTCAAGGTGGAGGGCGACGCCGCCATTATCCAATTCGGTGGCGGTTGTCAGGGCTGCGGCATGTCGCAGATGACCCTCAAGGACGGGATCGAGGCTGCGATCATGGAAGAGGTGCCGGAGATTTTGCGGGTGCTCGACAACACCGACCACGAGGCAGGAACCAGTCCATATTATTCACGGTGAATATCGGATTTCCGCGCCGCTCAGGGCGCATCAAGTGCGGCGGGGCGAGTGGAGAGGTCTCAGGTCACAGGCTTCAGGTCTCAGGCTTCAGGTCGCAGGTCTCACAGGCTTCAGGTCTCAGGTCTCAGGTTTCAGGTTTCAGGTTTCATTGAAATATTCGTGGAAGTTACAATAAATGGCTTGACTTCCAGGAGCTTCTGCTTCGACTTGCGATGTGCGGCCTGCGACCTGAGACCTGCGATGTGCCACCTGCGACCTGCGACCTGACCCCCTGGGTCAGATTCCTCCCCCGCCCTCGAAGTGCTCGGTAGTGGGTCGTGCTTGGGAGAGGGTAGCGCCCGGAGGCACGTCGCGGGTAATCCAGAGGTTGCCGCCGATCACCGCGTTGCGGCCGACGGTGATGCGGCCGAGAATGGTCGCCCCCGCATAAATGGTCACTCCGTCCTCGAGCACCGGGTGGCGGGCGATGCCCTTGATGGGCCTGCCCTCGGTATCGAGGGGGAAGCTCTTGGCACCGAGCGTCACGCCCTGGTAGATGCGGACCCGGTCTCCGATGATGCTGGTCTCCCCGATCACCACCCCGGTCCCGTGGTCGATGAAGAAGCTCTCCCCGATGCTCGCTCCGGGGTGGATGTCGATCCCCGTGCTGCTGTGGGCGTGCTCGGCGATGATGCGCGGTATCAACGGCACGTTCCGCCGATAGAGCTCGTGGGCGATGCGGTGGCTGGTGGTGGCGCGCACTCCGGGGTAGCTGAAAATCGCCTCGCTCGGACTCAACGCGGCCGGGTCTCCCTCATAGGCTGCCACCGCATCCAAAGCCAGTAGCCGGCGCATCTCGGGGAGAGCCTGCATGAATTCGATGGTGATCAGCTTCGCTCGGACGAGGCACTGTTCAGGCACGCGCTCGTCAGGCTCCCGCTGGCAAGCGAAGCACAGACCGCGGTGGACCTCGTCGACCATGATCAGCGCCGCCCGATGGAGGGCTGCACCCATATGGAAGCCGAGGCTTTCCTCGGTGATGTCCCGACTCCCGTAGTAGCCCGGGAAGATGACCGAACGCAGCAGCTCCACCATCTGGGCCAGCTCGTCCCGGGACGGAAGCGGGTGGCCTATGAAGGTCTTTCGCAGCGGGGTTGCGAGCTGCTCGGCCTGCGCCTGGAGTCGGGCGACCACCTCGGGCAACACCGCTGTGACCTCAGCGGTCTCGTGGATGTGGTCTCCAAGGACCTCTAGCTCGGCGAGTTTGTTGTTGCGTGTCATCGCGAGCCTCCCACCCAGGCAACAACCGCAAGAACGATCCTACTCCCTGCCGGGTTAGGAAGAGGGTTGAGGTGTGTGTGGGATTTTGGAGAAAGTGGTGAGAAATTCGGGCTAGAACATGCCGCCGGAGCTGCCGCCGTTCGAACCAGAACGCTGGGCAGCGCGCTTGCGGTCATCCGTGGACTGGTGGCAGCACTTGTACTTCTTTCCGGAACCGCACCAGCAACGGTCGTTGCGACCGAGAACCGGTATGGGCTGCTCTTCGGGGCCGAGCATGAGGCGCTTCAAGCCTGCGCGGATGTTCATCAGTTGCTTCCTCCTGGAGTGCGCTCAGCCGCCCAGGGGCGGCCAAATGCGACCGGATCTTACCAGATCGGCTCAAACCGGTCAATACGTGACGGAATTCGCCAGTCGGGGAAGGGGTTCGAGATCGATTGTCCTGGCAGGATGTTGATCGAAGCACGGTGCACGAGGGTGACGATCGGGTAACCGATCATTGGTATGATGAAGCGCGCGTCGACTGCTCACGCGGCGCCAAGAAGCACGGAGGGTCTGACGATGTACTTCGATCCCATGTATTTCCTGTTCATCGCCCCGGCGTTCATCTTCGCCTTGTGGGCCAGCTGGCGGACAAAAGCGAACTTCAAGAAGTACTCACGGGTGCCGGTGTCCTCGGGTCTGAGCGGCGCCGAGGCGGCGCGCCGGGTGCTCGACGGCGCCGACATCCAGGGTGTCGACATCGTGCGTTCGAAGGGCATGCTCAGTGATCACTACAACCCCGCCAAAAAAACCCTCGCCCTTTCGGAGGGTGTTTACGACTCGCGTTCGCTGGCCGCCGTAGGGATCGCCGCCCACGAAGCCGGCCACGCCATCCAGCACGCCAGACACTACGGACCCCTCAAGCTGCGCTCGCTGCTCGTTCCCACCGCCAGTATCGGTTCCAACCTCGGATACATGGTGATGTTCTTCGGGCTGATCCTGTCCTCGCAGAACATGGTGATGGTCGGGGCGGTGCTCTTCTCGGCGGTGCTCCTGTTCCAGGTCGTGACCCTTCCGGTCGAGTTCGATGCCTCCAACCG